>Ga0209172_10000845_pt1 | contig 76610 bp, 64 predicted proteins | sample LarsenN4metaG_FD_184113 | JGI IMG/M metagenome (GOLD analysis project Ga0209172, IMG submission 184113) | Hot spring sediment bacterial and archeal communities from British Columbia, Canada, to study Microbial Dark Matter (Phase II) - Larsen... ... | reverse complement strand
TAGCAAATCATCGCTTTGTATCATTGGAGACAACAGGGAAAAATCTTTGAGATGCACTACAGTTTACTTTCAGTCTTGATTACAACCCTTAATTTACACAACTTTGCGCCTTAACTGAACCGTATTGATTTATATTCCAATCAATTTAGATTTGAGTTGTCGTTTTAAAAAACAAGAATTTTGTTTTACCAAACTTCTCTCTTAATTAGGTAAATTTAACAATGACGGAGATTTGATTTAACTTACCCCATCTAGTTGAAGATGCTAGACCGCTAATTGCAGGACTGGAAAGATTTATGGGGATATAACCGCTTTTTATCAGATATTTATACTCAAAATATGAATATACTAATTATCCTGGGTGAAACTATATTTCTAATAGTTATTTTTTGTCTACTTAACTGGTTGATTGGTATCATTTTCAAGCAGGTTACTAAGATATATTGGCTTCAAGGAAAAACCGCAAATCTCACCTTCCTACGCCAGAGTACCAGCAGAATTTTAATTCTGACTTGTTTGCTACTTTGCCTCGCACTGGTTAGTGTCAATGGGATGATAATTTATCGAGGTGGAAACATTCAGGAATTTCAACTTAACCTGATTCGTAGTCTTCCTACTCAATTCTGGATTAATCTTCTCACAGCAATTTTAAAAACTGTCAGTTTGCTATTGCTAGTTAAATTTAGCATCTCACCGTTAAGTCGAGCTATAGACTGGGTTTGTGATTACGCTAAAAAAGTCGATCAAATCAAAGCTAATGATGAGAGTATCGAGGCTTTTTTTAGGGTATTAAAAAGAATTATTATTCATACTATATGGATATTTTCTGCTATCTTATGCGCTAAATTTCTCTATCTCCCAGAAGTTGTTCCCAAGTATCTTTATACTGCTTTAAAAATATACATCACTATCACAATTGGGCTACTTATTGTTAAAGCTGTTGCTACTATTGTTGATACTCTTGATGCCCTGAGCATTAAATATTCTAGTTCTAATAACCTACTGCGTTTATATGAACATTTACGTCATCTTATACCCCTCGTCAAGAAATGTTTGGAATACGTCCTTTATGTTGGTATAGTCAATCTCGTTGTTCCAGAAATTGCGCCAATTGCTTGGATAAGTTCTTATACTCCTAAAATTGTGCAGATTATTGGGGTTTTCTTTATTAGTAATGTTTTAATTGAAGTTGTTTACTTTATTCTTGATGAGTTCTATTTAAAAACTACAGATGTAAATGATTCACAGCGACAGAAACGACTGACTTTGATTCCTTTAATTCGGAGTTTTGCCAAATATTTCGTTTACTTTACTGCGGGAGTAACTATACTCAAGCTGATTGGCATTGATCCTGCGCCTATTTTAGCAGGTGCAGGAATTGTAGGTATAGCAGTCGGCTTGGGAGCGCAAAACCTGATTAATGATATTGTTTGTGGTTTCCTGATTTTATTTGAAAACTATTACTTGGTGGGTGACTATGTTGAAGCGGGGAAAATGGAAGAGAGAAGTGTTGAGGGGGTGGTAGAGGCGATTGAGTTAAGAACGACTCACATCCGTCACCCTGATGGTCAATTACAGATTATTCGTAATGGGGATATTGGATCAATTATTAATTTCTCCAAGCAATACATATATGCGAGAGTGGAAGTTAGTGTTGCTTATGATTCTAATTTAGATCATGTTTATAGAGTTGTTGAGCAAGTAGGACAGCAGTTAAAGAATGATGATCCAGATGTTTTAGAACCCACGCGAGTCGCTGGAATAGAACACTTTGGAGAGAATCATCTTTTGTTGTTAACTTTGACAAAAGTGAAGCCGGGAAAACACCTGCATATTCAGCGTGTTCTTCGCAAAATATTGAAGGATAATTTTAGCCGAGAGGAAATTGAAATCTGCGGTTTTTCTAAGAATTGATACTAGCTTTTCTTACCCAGAGAGGTGCAGTGTCAATACGAAGTAACGCAGAGTGTTTGGAGAACTGATGCGTTACTTTTAATTCAGTAATGATAACTTTTTATTGGCGATCGCTCAACCAAGATGCACACCAGTCAAGACCACGCTTCAATGGAGTAAGGCCAAATTTCATCGTTAATCTGATGGGACGAATCACATAGTAAAGACCAGATAGAGAATTAGGGAGAGGTACAGCTACATAATCCTTATCTTTGGGAGTGATGGCAAATCTCAACACAAAAAGACACAGCAAAATTCTATGTTTCCAGCTTTCCATGACTCGAAAATGAAAAGCTAAACGCCAAGACCAAAATGACCTCTCAAATACATCTAATGGTTCGTCGATGTGCATCCATAATCTGGTTTTTACTTCCGTAGCGAGAACTTTAATAATATGACTTTGAGCAATTCTTTGCTGAACTATTTCCGGTAGACAGATTTTTTGGATATCTTCGGCTAACAATAAACCTAGTAGCAGCATTCGTTCGCAACCTTGTTTTTTCGCTTGCTCTAAAAGTTCTGTCCATTGAATAGCCGGATGAGATTTAATTAATTCGGCAATATCACAAATCCAAGATAATCTTTGCCATAAATCCTTACAACCGTGGACACAAAGATATAACAGTGAGTCTTCTAAGGAAAGTTGCAGGATATCATGACCAGCTAGAGAGATAGGTTGTAGGCGTTCCCACAAGGTATCAAAATTTGGTTTGAAAGCAAAATAAGTGGGTGTAAATTCCCAATGTAAATCTATAAATACTCTGCCATCTTCACTGAGTAAGCTGTATTCACAAAATACTTCCTGAAGTTCTTGACGTGCTTCAGTTAAATATCCCTTAGTTTGGTATTTTTGAGATTGTAAAAGTTCTATTGTTTTAGGAATATCTTGTTTTTTGACTAAAATATCAAGATCGCTAAATTTCCTGAGTGCAAGATTCCCATAGGCTGAAGCTGCTAGGACAGAACCCTTAAATGGGATGGCGCGGATATCATGATCTGCTAGCAAGTTCAAGATATTAACTAGTTTGTGAGTTAGAAATAAGTTATTAAGTGTAATTTTTTGACAATGGCTGTGTAAATATGCCAAAACGTCCTGGGGAACGTCATTTGGACAAGTTTCCTTCAGACTTGAATACAAAAGTGTTTGCACTCTATGCCAAATTGCAATTTTGATTAAATAATTCCAATCAATCTCTGCTGTTACTAACTGTTTAATTTTGGCTACTATTTCTGGGTCAAGTTTAGTGTTAGCACAATATACTAACAGTTCTATTTCTTTGTTGATGCTGAATAGTTGTGCTGGAGCAGATATTTGGGGTGATGCAATCATTTTTTGTAAAACTTACTAGCCCTGTTATTTTGATGAAACACACTTATTTGATTCTCTGATCTAATTTCATCAAAGCACAACTAGTTATATAAAAATTTGGTAAAGTCTTCACACAAAACGCTGTAATAGCCCAATGAATATGGCTGGTAATTCGAGATGGGGTAATACTCCTGCATTGGCGATCGCATAAAATTCTCGAATCGCGCTTAAGTTTAAACTCATCAACCGCCGTCCTAACTTGATGTTGGTAAATTGCGCCTGTTCCCCCCAAAAAAATACAGTGGGGACTTTGAGTTGTTGAATATACAAACTTAAGTCAAAGTACAGATCTCCGCGTAAAAATGCTAAAGCGGCAAATTTCCCATTGGATTGCTGTGCAGAAGTAAGATAAGCTTCCACCATCTCTGGCGTGACGCGTTCTGGTTCAGCAAAGAGAAAATTTTCCAGGAAATTTCTCACTGCGACTTCATTTTCTGCCCCTAGCGCATAGATTAAATTATCTAGCAAAGGTGTATTAATTATTGGTAGTGGTAGTCTACGTCCTGCGCCCTGGCCGAAATCATCAAACCCAGAAGGACACACCAAACACAGATTTTTGAATAACTCTGGTTGCTGAATCGCCAAGCGAATAGTTAAAGCCGCTGTCAGTGAAGAAGCCACCACGGTTACAGGTTGGCGACAAGTTTGGGTGATAAATTCGGTGATGGTTGTCAGGTAGTCGGAAATTTGATAATCCCGGACTGGATGTGCTGATTCTCCCCAGCCAATTAAATCGGGTGCGAGGATGTGATGAGTAGCCGCAAAAGCTGGGTAAACTTTTGACCATTCGTAAGCAGATGCACCACCACCAAAATTATGCAGAAATAGTAATGGTGGTAAATCTTCAGTGTCTGAATCTAGCCAAGGTGCAGCAGTTTGGGTGTAGTAAACTGTTTTCCCAAGAGATGTATTGATGACTTTATGCCCAAAACCAGGTGGTTGAAAACGCAGCATGATAGTTTTTTACTCAACACTCAGGACTTTTATTTGGCTTTTTCGCCGGTAATTTGGGCGAGTTGATTGAGGCGATCGCCACTGATATGATAGGCTGCACCAAACCCAATCACAAATCTACCCTCCTTCGGAGTGAGGCGGAAAATCCGAAAGTCCGCCAAGCCACGTAACACCTCGATAATCTCACCAAAACGCTGTTGAAATTGATCAACAACTTGATTCCAGGTGTCGCATTCTCGCTCAATCAAAGTAGCTGTACAATCAAAACTCAACCGACGACGCGCAAAAATCTGATTAGTCTGAGTTTCATCCTCAATAAATAAAACACACACATGAGGATTGGCAGAGATATTTTGAGTGTGAACCGCTAAACCACTTACGTATATATATATATTCTTAGCATCATCCATCACGAAAGGAGTATAACTAGCGTTAGGAATCCCCTGGTCATTTACTGTACTAATAATCACACTCTCAAACTGTTGAGTAAAATCTTCATACTCAGCTTGAGCTGTTTCTAGTTGACTCATAAGTAAATTTCTATGGATTTAGTAATATCTAATCAATATCCTAACGTGCTACCACAATAGAACGTTTCATGAACTATTCAGCTACTATATTTTACTCAAGTCAAGTAGATCAGGATACAACCCAAGATTCATAACTCAAGACTCATCGCTTCGTTATCATGTAGCAAGAAAAGAATTACCAAAACGCAATTGTGGCTGATCAAAATCGTTCTCAATGGGACTTAGGCAGATTTATTGAAACTTTGACCTACTTCGAGGTCTTTCCTTGCTTGAACTGGGTACAGAAATTACTCAAGGGTCGTCCCCAGAATCATCAATATCTACCTAATGGAGAAAACAGTGTGGGCGTAATCTTAGTAGCAGGTGCAACAGGTGGTGTTGGGAAACGAGTAGTCAAACGATTATTAGAAAGAGGCTACAAAGTCCGCGCACTAGTGCGAGATATGGCTCAGGCACGGTCAATTCTTGGTGATGATATTGACTTAGTTGCTGGGGATATTACTAAATCAGAAACTTTAACACCTCTAGTGATGGCAAATATTCAGGCTGTAATTTGTTGTACAGCAGTACGTGTACAACCAGTAGAAGGAGACACAGCTGATAGAGCCAAATATTATCAAGGTGTGAAATTTTACCAGCCAGAAATTGTGGGCGATACTCCAGAAAATGTGGAATATCAAGGAGTAAAAAATCTCGTTGAAGCGGCGAAGAAATATCTATCATCAGCCAAAGAAAAACTAATATTCGATTTCACTAATCCCTCCCCAGAATTAAAAAATATCTGGGGTGCGCTAGATGATGTGGTTATGGGAGGTGTAAGTGCGAGTAGTATGCAGTTTTTAGATCATACGGCTGTATTTACTGGTAATGTTTCCACCGCCAATTCGGGGGGATTTGCATCTGTGAGAACCAAGAATTTTGAGCCAGCTATTAATTTATCCGGTCATACAGGCGTAGAGTTACGTGTTAAAGGTGATGGACAGCGTTATAAACTTTTCCTTCGCACAGATACTAAATGGGATGGCTTAGGATATAGTTATTCTTTTGATACTATCGCTAATACTTGGATAGATATCCGCATTCCCTTCAGTGATTTTGTCCCTGTTTTTCGAGCCAAAATAGTTAAAGACGCTCCAGTAATTGCTCAAAATAATATCACTTCATTACAATTAATGTTGAGTAAATTTGAATATGACGGAGCATTGAATCCTCATTTTTCCCCTGGTAATTTTGCTTTACATCTGGCATCAATTAAAGCTTATGGTGAAACAAATACACCAAAATTCATTCTTGTAAGTTCCGCAGGGGTAACTCGTCCTGGTAGACCAGGAATTAATTTAGATGAAGAACCCCCAGCAGTGAGGTTAAATGAACAATTAGGCGGGATTTTAACTTGGAAATTAAAGGGGGAAGATAGTTTAAGAACTAGTGGAATCCCTTACACAATCATTAGACCTTGTGCTTTAACTGAAGAAGCAGGCGGTAAAGAGTTAATTGTAGAGCAAGGTGATAATATCAAAGGCAAAATCAGCCGTGAAGATGTAGCAGAATTGTGTGTACAAGCTTTACGACAGCAGAATGCTGGTAATTTAACCTTTGAGGTTAAAGAAGGAACAAGTATAGTTCAATCTCTGGATTGGCAAAAATTATTGAGTAATTTGAAACCGGATCAGTAATTACCTTGGTACTCAGGGAACTCTGGGAATGCAAGGCAGTAATACTCTACAGTAGAACTACACATTAACTTTATAGTGTTGTCACCATTAGCGAGCGATTTTTTAACGGTACAGTCTGCTTGAAACCTAGCGTTGAGGTACTGTGTAGCACAGTTAACAATTTAATTTTTGTGTAAATTTTTCTAGTCTCCCCCTAGTAAATAACTAGATTAGTAGCTAAGATTTTGAGGGATTTATGAGGAAAATACGGGAAAACCGTGTCTAAAGCGATCTAATCGTCAATCTGTGTAGTTATTTGTAATTACTTGCGTGCGATCGCTAAAAACAAAGATTGATTCGTATCTATTGACACAATTTATCTTGTGTGCATTCTTGCCAGAAATCCTCAACGTTCACCCTATTCTTGACAAGACAAACTCTGATGATTCAATCAAAATTATTAAAAACCTTGACAAAAGCTGGACTGACACTAATGCTTCTCTCTGTGGGGCTATTCACATCTAGTTCTGCCAAAGCAGCAGTCCTCATCCAAGACAATTTTGATGTTGAAACCCTAGGGTTAAATTACAATAGTTTTGCCAACTGGAATGTGACGGATGGAACTGTCGATCTAATTGGTAATCCAAACTTCTTTGACCTGATTCCAGGTAATGGACGCTACGTTGATTTGGATGGTTCAACAGCAAATTCTGGCATACTTGCATCTAAAACAGCATTCAACTTCAATGCTGGGGATGTCGTAAATCTTGTGTTTGATTTAGCTGGAAACCGACGGGATGGTCAGTCTGATTCAGTGACCGTATCTCTAGGTAGCTTGTTTAATGAAACATTTACATTAGCATCCAACCAAGGTTTTACTACCTTTACCCGGACTATTAATGTTACCTCAGCCACAACTGCCAATTTAGCTTTCGCGGGTGCTGGCGGAGACAACATTGGCTTACTATTGGATGATGTGATCTTAGAAAGCACTGCTCCTACCTCTGTACCCGAACCAGCGTCTATATTAGGTTTATTAGCCTTCGGTGCTTTAGGTATAGGTTCACTCTCCCAGCGTCAGCAGCAAGCTAACAAAGCCTAAAAATTATCTTTAGCAAGTTTTTACTGAACATCTGCCGTGTTTAAGCATTAGCAATACGGCAGTTTTTGTTGTTTCCTGATACCACAGAAGCCAGTTTAATAATCTGAATGTTTTAAATCTTAAGAATCAATTTATGATAAACAATTGGGTCATTCAGTCAAGCTGGCGGGCAGAGATTCGCCAAACAACTTTTTAAGGAATTACTAACGGAACTCTGTCCCCCTCCGGTGTTAGAGTGAAAGATGACATTGCATAATCTTATGTCTTCTAAGACCCATTCTGAAATATAGCTTCAATCATTAGGCGCAGCATGGTCACCACCGCAGAAAAAACAAACATCGGTTACATTACCCAAATCATTGGTCCAGTTGTAGACGTTAAATTTCCCGGCGGAAAATTACCGCAAATCTACAACGCTTTGACCATCAAAGGCACTAACGAAGCTGGACAGGAAATCAACCTCACCATCGAAGTACAGCAACTTTTGGGCGACAACCAAGTCCGCGCCGTTGCGATGAGTTCTACCGATGGTTTAGTGCGTGGTTTAGACGTTGTTGATACAGGTGCGCCCATCAGCGTACCCGTAGGTAAAGCTACCCTCGGACGGATTTTCAACGTTCTTGGCGAACCTGTAGACAACAGAGGCCCAGTCAACAACGAGGAAACTTTACCCATCCACCGCTCCGCGCCTAAACTCACTGATCTAGAAACCAAACCTTCCGTATTCGAGACTGGGATTAAGGTTGTTGACCTCCTAACCCCCTATCGTCGAGGCGGTAAAATTGGTCTGTTCGGCGGTGCAGGTGTGGGCAAAACCGTGATCATGATGGAATTGATCAACAACATTGCGACCCAGCACGGTGGCGTGTCTGTATTTGCTGGCGTGGGAGAACGTACCCGTGAAGGGAATGACCTCTACAACGAAATGATTGAATCCGGGGTAATCAACAAAGATAACCTCAACGAATCTAAGATTGCGCTGGTGTACGGTCAAATGAACGAACCACCCGGAGCGAGAATGCGGGTAGGTTTGTCTGGTTTGACAATGGCAGAATACTTCCGGGATGTGAATAAACAAGACGTACTGTTGTTTGTTGACAACATTTTCCGGTTCGTTCAAGCTGGTTCTGAAGTATCCGCGCTGCTAGGTCGGATGCCTTCTGCTGTGGGATATCAGCCAACCTTGGGTACTGATGTAGGTCAATTGCAAGAGCGGATTACCTCCACCACCGAAGGTTCTATTACCTCGATTCAAGCTGTATACGTTCCTGCGGACGACTTGACAGACCCCGCACCTGCAACTACATTTGCTCACTTGGATGGTACAACCGTGCTGTCTCGGAGTTTGGCAGCGAAGGGTATTTATCCCGCAGTTGACCCCCTAGGTTCAACTTCCACCATGTTGCAACCCAACATTGTTGGCGATGAACATTACAACACTGCGCGTGCTGTACAAGCAACTCTACAACGCTACAAAGAATTGCAAGACATCATTGCCATCTTGGGTCTAGATGAATTGTCGGAAGATGACCGACTCATCGTAGCACGGGCTAGAAAAGTAGAGCGTTTCTTGTCTCAGCCCTTCTTCGTAGCTGAAGTATTTACCGGTTCTCCTGGTAAGTATGTGAAGTTGGAAGACACCATCAAAGGATTCCAGAAGATTCTGTCTGGTGAATTAGATGATCTGCCAGAACAAGCGTTCTACTTGGTAGGCGACATCAACGAAGCGATCGCCAAAGCCGAAAAACTCAAAGGCTAAAAATTAGTCATTAGTCAATAGTCATTAGCCCAAAGCTATTTGACTGTTGACTGTTGACCGTTGACTGTTGACCATTAATTTGAACTTATGACCCTAACTGTCCGTGTAATTTCCCCAGATAAAACAGTGTGGGATGCGGAAGCTGATGAAGTGATTTTACCCAGCACTACCGGTCAGCTAGGTATCCTGAGTGGACACGCGCCACTATTAACCGCACTTGATACAGGCGTAATGCGAGTACGCGCCAACAAAAACCAATCTTGGCAAGCGATCGCACTTTTAGGTGGTTTTGCTGAAATCGAAGAAGACGAAGTTACCATTCTAGTGAATGGTGCTGAACGTGGCGACAAAATCGACTTAGAAACAGCCCGTGTTGCATATAACGAAGCTCAAACTAAATTGAGCCAAGTACCCGCAGGCGATCGCCAAGCTCAAATTCAGGCAAACCAAGCCTTCAAACGCGCCCGCGCTCGTTTTCAAGCAGCTGGCGGTTTGGTATAGGGTAATCAGGATTGGTAATTGGCAATCAGTCCTTCAGAATTGTAGGGTGGGTAGTAATTCTACTCACCCTATATCTTTGGGTTAAAGCAGTGAAAAGCTTTTAAGAAGGGGAGAAAAACCACCCTCAATTCCACTCAGTTTTGAAGCTTATTCTTTTGATAAATTACGCCGTGTGCAACTTTTCTTCAAACCTAACCCCATCCCCTTCGCTACAAGGAAAGGGGAGCAAGAATCAAAGCCTCTCCCCGCGTCGGGGAGAGGTTTGGAGAGGGGTTCTTCATCATCTATAACTCCCGAGCCTTCTTCTCTGGGTCAAATTGCAAACTCTTATCCCACTGCTGCGCCTGGCGGAAGTTAGCAAGCGCGCCCTTAATATCACTATCTCGCGCCAACTTCTCACCTTGGATGACTAACACCGTTGCTGCTGCAACTAACCGCGCTCGTGTTTGGCATGATGATAACTCCTCTAACACCTCTGGATGGGCGATGAGGTAATTGTTGAGCAAGTCGCAACCACTGCGTAATAAATTATCGAAATCTAAATCCCAAATTTTGACCGTCTTGTCCAAACTGGCGGAAGCTAAGTATTTGCCATCGGGACTGTAGGCCACTCCGGTATGACCCTGGAGAGTTTGAACAGCTTTACCTGTGCTGATTTCCCAAATTTTGATGGTGTTGTCCTCACTGGCGGAAGCTAAGTATTTGCCATCGGGACTGTAGGCAACACTATTGACCCGACTGCTATGACCCTGGAGAGTTTGAACAGGTTTACCTGTGCTGATATCCCAAATTTTGATGGTGTTGTCCCAACTTGCGGAAGCTAAGTATTTGCCATCGGGACTGTAGGCAACACTATTGACCCGACTGCTATGACCCTGGAGAGTTTGAACAAGTTTACCTGTGCTGATATCCCAAATTTTGATGGTGTTGTCCCAACTGGCGGAAGCTAAGTATTTGCTATCGGGACTGTAGGCAACACTATTGACCGCATGGGTATGACCCTGGAGAGTTTGAACAGCTTTACCTGTGCTGATTTCCCAAATTTTGATCGTGTTCTTATCACTGGCGGAAGCTAAGTATTTGCCATCGGGACTGTAGGCAACACTATTGAGCCAACCGCTATGACCCTGGAGAGTTTGAACAGTTCCTGTGCTGATATCCCAAATTTTGATGGTGCTGTCCCGACTGGCGGAAGCTAAGTATTTGCTATCGGGACTGTAGGCAACACTATTGACCGCATGGGTATGACCCTGGAGAGTTTGAACAGGTTTACCTGTGCTGATATCCCAAATTTTGATGGTGTTGTCCCAACTGGCGGAAGCTAAGTATTTGCTATCGGGACTGTAGGCAACACTATTGACCGCATGGGTATGACCCTGGAGAGTTTGAACAGCTTTACCTCCTGTGCTGATATCCCAAATTTTGATCGTGTTGTTCTCACTGGCGGAAGCTAAGTATTTGCCATCGGGACTGTAGGCAACACTATAGACCGAATCGCTATGACCCTGGAGAGTTTGAACTGTTTTACCTGTGCTGATATCCCAAATTTTGATGGTGGTGTCCTCACTGGCGGAAGCTAAGTATTTGCCATCGGGACTGTAGGCAACACTATAGACCGAATCGCTATGACCCTTGAGAGTATTGAGAGCTTTACCTGTGCTGATATCCCAGATTTTGATGGTGGTGTCCGAACTGGTGGAAGCTAAGTATTTGCTATCGGGACTGTAGGCAACACTATTGACCGAATCGCTATGACCCTTGAGAGTTTGAACAGGTTTACCTGTGCTGATATCCCAAATTTTGATCGTGTTGTCCTCACTGGCGGAAGCTAAGTATTTGCCATCGGGACTGTAGGCAACACTATTGACCGAATAGCTATGACCCTGGAGAGTTTGAACAGGTTTACCTGTGCTGATATCCCAAATTTTAATCGTGTTGTCCGTACTGGCGGAAGCTAAGTATTTGCTATCGGGACTGTAGACAACACTATAGACCCAACCGCTATGACCCTGGAGAGTTTGAACAGGTTTACCTGTGCTGATATCCCAAATTTTAATCGTGTTGTCCGTACTGGCGGAAGCTAAGTATTTGCTATCGGGACTATAGGCAACACTATTGACCACACTGTTATGACCCTGGAGAGTTTGAACAGGTTTACCTGTGCTGATATCCCAAATTTTAATCGTGTTGTCCGTACTGGCGGAAGCTAAGTATTTGCTATTGGGACTGTAGGCAACACTAAAGACCTGACTGCTATGACCTTCTAAGGTATTAACTTCAAAACTACGATTTTGTTTCTTCTCCCCTGGTTTTAAATAAACTGCTTGGTGTAAGGTTGCTATCGTTCGCATTTTGGCATAGCTTTTTTCTTCCTTCCAAGCTGCGCGTTTCAGGTTGTCACCTGCTCTTAATGCTTCTAGCAAAGCATCTGGGTGTTGGTTAGAAGCAAAAAACGCTTCGGAAGAATTATTTAAGGCGTTAATTTCATTAAGTTCTGCGTTTTGTTTTTGTCTTTCTGCCTCATTAGCCGATCGCACTGCTAAAGTAGTCACAATGGCCAGTCCCATACCTGCGGCTAGCGAGCCAAACAAAGCGCGTTTGAGAAATTTATTCAGTTTAGCTTCACTTTGTTTTCTTTGTTCTCGCTCTTTTTCCAGTTCCGCTATTACCTGCTTTAACTTCGGTTCTTGTTGCTGGCGGATAAAGTTGGCTAAATAGTCATGCACCAGTTGATAACGGTCGGCTGGGTTTTCTGGTAACAACACCACTAAGCCTGATTTGACGACAATTTCTAATACTAAATCTAAACTGTTGATAGGCAAATCATTTGATCCCCCTAAATCCCCCTTAAAAAGGGGGACTTTGATTGTATTGCCCCCCTTTTTAAGGGGGGTTGGGGGGATCTCCCCAGATTCAACATCACTAAGCGAAAAATATTGCTGCAAATCCCGTTCTAACTCCACGCGAGTCTTTAAAGGACGCGTCCCTTGTTCATCAGTCAGCAAAAACAGCACAAATTCCGCCAACTGCTGATGTTCTTCCCCGCAGTCATGAATAACTTCATTTAAATAATGCTGCACCAAGTCTTGTTTAGTGCCGAACTGCCGATATTTTTCTAAGGTAGTGATATTCTCAATTTGCAATTGCGCCCCCACCACTTGCAACTCAATGGGACGCACTTCACCCAACTCTCCAGCTAAGTCGTTTACCAGTGCATCAACTAAATCAGGTTCTAAGCGAAAGCTAGTATTTGCAGTTAAACGCTGAATCAGCGACTTCGTATCGTCGGGGGAGAAATTCCCCAACTTGTAAAGTACGTTATTACTGAGAATGTCATTACCAATAATCTTAAAGTTAGGCAAATCATTACATTCCAGCAAGTAATGAATGTAATCAACCCGCAAGGATAAGATAACTTTCGCTGACAGCACCTCTAGATATGACCCCAGAAACTCAAAGAACTGCTGACGTTGTGCTGGTTCAGTGTAAACAAAGAAAAATTCTTCAAATTGATCAAAAACTAGCACTGTGCGGAGGTTGCGTTGTTCTTGTTCGCGCAATGAGTTGAGGAGGGAAGAGGGAAGTAGGGGTGTAGGGGTGTAAGGGTGTGGGGGTGTAGGGGAAAGAGGGGGGTTTGAGTGAGGGTGTTCTTGTTCTAAGTGAGGAAGTAGGGGTGTAGGGGTGTAAGGGTGTGGGGGTGTAGGGGAAAGAGGGGGGTTTGAGTGAGAGTGTTCTTGTTCTAAGTGAGAATGTTCTTGTTCTAAGTGAGAGTGTTCGGGTTCTAAATGAGAACGTTCTTGTTCTAAGTGAGAACTTTCGGGTTCTAAATGAGAACGTTCCTGTTCTAAGTAAGAATGTTCGGGTTCTAAGTAAGAATGTTCCTGTTCTAAGTAGGAATGTTCCTGTTCTAAGTGAGAACTTTCCTGTTCTAAGGCTGAAGTTTGAGCTTCTGAACTTGAACTATCAACATCCCCAGTCCCCAATCCCCAATCCCTAGTCCCCAATCCCAACAACCGTCCCAACTCCTCCACCCAGTTGGTATAAACGCGCATAACAATGATTAGATTATCTTTGCCACGGATTGATTGTTGTTGCAAGGCGGGAACTAAACCCGCGTTAACAAGGGAACTTTTACCAACTCCAGACTGACCATGAATAACTATCAATTTATAATCATCATTGTTGAGGCGTTCGAGTAATCTTTCTACATCTAATTGACGACCAGAGGCAGAAATTTCTGGGGATATATTTGATGTTGTATGTAACGTCTCTACAAATGTTTGTCTACTAGCTTCTAATCTCCCTGCGCCAACAAAAGCCCGTAAGCCAAATTGTTGTTCTATAGAGCGTCGTTGCTGTTTAATGTTGTAAGCTTTGAGATATTGTTTCTGTTCAAAATAAAATTGCTGTAACTGATTGAGAATATTAATATAGAGTCTGACATCTTCTTGGGGATTTGCCCCATCTTTGGCAGTTTCTAAGTTACGAATTGCATCTTGAGTGTTACCCAAATGATATTGAGCGCGACTCAAGATAAATTTATATAAATTTAAGTCGTAAGTTTGTACAGATTTTGTCAATCTAGGATCTAAAGACTCACTAGGAATTGCCGGGATAATTCCTAATGCTTGTTTAACTAAATATATTGCTTGTTTCCAGTCTTTTTCAGCTAAAGCTACCTCAGCTAAAAAACCATAATCTCTAGCTGATTCTCTTTGTTGGTTGTTTGTTGTATGAATAGATAGAGCTTGTTGAGCAAAGATTTTTAATTGTTGCCAAAGTCTTAATTCCTGAAGAATATCACCAAGTTTATTAAGAGAATTAGCAATGATATCTGGGCGGTTAATTTGAGTGCTTAGTTTAATATACTCGTCAATATATTGCTGTGTCGCCTGCCAAGTTGGATGTTTTTTATCTTGTTGTTTAATTGCTTCGAGATATGCACAAAAGGCCTTCTCACCCAGGATTTTTATCTGCCATTCTAGGTTATTGCTTTGCTGCCATAGGGTTAATGCTGTGTGATAATGCTGGATAGCGGCATCTTTTTTATTGTTGATTTGCTTGGTTAAACCTAATAGGGATTCTATAAGGGCATTAATTTCTAAATTAAGGGATTGACCTAACCCCCTAACCCCCTTCCCTACGAGGGAAGGGGGAATAAGATAAGCCTCTCTCCTTTTAGGGGAGAGGTTTGGAGAGGGGTTTTCTTGTGAAGGGTCGAGAGAATCGCTTATTAATTCTTTTTGTGCAACTGATAATTCAGTTTCTAGTTTCAGATAGTCATAAAAATTTAAGTTAAGTTGATTATTTAACCATTGATTAGCAGTGGCGATAATAAAATCTGTTAATTCTTGGCTGTTAATTTCAAAGCTTTTAGTAATTGCCCAACTTTCTAAATCTGGGGCAATTTGCATGAATTGTTGATAAATTACATCATCAATCCACACTATCAAAGGGAAATTAAAGTGTTTACGAAATTCTTCCCTGACCTGATTAGCAGAAGTTAACATCTGCGATAAGTTCTGCACACTTTCCAAGCCGACTACCATCACACAGCCAGAGATATTTTCCCCAAATGTTTCGTGAATGGCTGTGAACAGAGTTCTGTGAGACTGCTGGACTACTAAAACCTGAATTTCAACTTGGCAGATTTCCTGCAATCTTGTAAGCAAGCGATCGCGCAATTTACTATAATTACACCGTGCCAAAATCAGCTTGAACTGTCCCACGCTATTTTCAATCGCCCAAGCTAATTGTGCAACAGAGCGATCGCTATTTAATACATCATCCTCTGATTGATTTTCACTCATAAAGCTAACTCGTAGCTAGTAGGTTGGGTTGCGCTACGCTTAACCCAACATAAATTTAGATTCTTAGGTTTGTGTCATCAACTCAATATAAATCAAAGTGTTGGGTTTCCTTACGTCAACCCAACCTACACCCTTACACCCTTACACCCTTATACCCCTACACCCCTAACCATTCAACTCCCTCGCTTCAGCCAAGATGGGATTGACATCAAACCACGACTCGCCGCTTTCTCGATATTCAAAGACAAAGCGGCTACGGATTAATTTTTGATATCCGTCGTCATCACTGACTTTTTTCGTCTGCTTGACATCCCTTAGTAATTGCCATTCTGACTTAGAAATTGGCAACATCATTTCATTACGGCGAGAACGTATGACTTGCTCTAAAGTGTTACGGTTCAGGGGAAGTGACATTTCTTCCATAATCCAGCTATTCAAGAGCCTGAGCAAGTCCCGCACATGACCACCACTCATAATACATAAACGCTCTAGGGTGCTAACACTATCAAAAATCTCGGTAATCTTTTCTAGGCGTGCTGCTGCTTCTAAGTCGGGAAAGGCTCTGGCTAAAACCATCTGCTGCATTAACCCCATCCCCTCTTGATGGATACTCCCATCAGGATATTGTACAGACACCATCGGCAATACTTTGGGGTCGTCGTGAAATCGCTGGGTGAGTGTAGCGTAATCATTGGAAAACTTCAGCGACAGGGGCATAGTGTAGACTACATGACAATTTAGCTTGGTGAGATATTCACCTTGGTCTACAAATAAATATTCCTGTTGTGGTCTTCCCCAAGGCTTGGGACTATTATCTATGCGGTCGAGATTATCGACAATCACCACCAATCCCTGTTTACCGTGCTGTTTGAGTTTTGCGATCGCCGGCTGCAATAATTCTTGATTGATGGCTTCTAATAGCTGAATTTTCTGCGGTGCAAGATACTGATTGATTTTCTCCCGCAGTCTCGGATCACTTTTAATCTTAGTTGTAATTTCGCCAATACCTACAGACAGCGATAGTTTTTCTTTTTCTGCACTGAAACCGACATCACCCACCCCAGGAACTTTCGCTTTAACTCCCGTCACCTCGGTGTTGAGCAACTGCAATGCACCTTGCAGCAGAGCATTAAACTTGTTAGTATCCTCCAGGACAATTTTATCGAGACTTTGACTAATGCGGCGAGCGATCGCCAGCAGCACATCCGCAATACCGACATCAGTGATTTCTAAGTCGTCGGTAGACTCAAAATACACCACATGAAAGCCTAAACTTTCTAACTCTGCCTGTAGTCTAATCAGTTCCGTAGATTTCCCACAGCCAATATGTCCAGTAAATAAGGTGCAGGTAGGTTCATCTGGCTGAAAAAAGGTAATTTTTTTCTTGAGCGTTTGAATAATATCCCCACCGCGCACCGATGAGAAATCAATATAATACTTACTATCTGAGCTATTTTGAATAAACAGAGTCCGGCTAGGGTCTGTCGCTTTAAAGAATTCCCGCAAATCTATAGCCATAAGTCCTGTTAATCTGGTGAAAGCAGGAGGCAGGAAAGCTTATTAAAGAAGCTTTTTGGCATTTTTAAACAGAATAGTTATTTTTACCAAACCGCACCAGTTGATTTTGCTGCCCTGAAAACCTCTAATTAACACAATAAAATTTTTTACCCTCCTTTGCCGTAATTTTCCCGGTTTTCTCGGAATTAATCCCAGAATTTTAGCGAATCAGGCGTTGCTTCCATATAGTCCTGCTTCTCAGTTCTATACCTTTGGTTTGATAATCCCCGTTTCTTGTACGCAAAACTGATAGTTTCAATAGGCACAAAGCTAAAAAATTACACTAAGTTTAAGAAAACCTAGCCCTTCCAAGTGAAGTGATACTTTAGATAATTAGTTGCCCAGAAGGGCGCAAATTATGAAAACTTTTTCATCTTTCCTTGGTAAGACTAAAAAAAATAAATTAGCTTGTTTTGCAACTACATTCATAGCTTCTTTGGCATTAGCTAGTAGTATTAACTCTGCTGAAGCTAATAACCTTAAAACATCGACTTTCCCAGAAAATACACCAATTACACTAGAGCAGACTCAGCCAACTATTACCCAATTACAAGTCAGCAGCACACAATATCAAACAGCTGCAGTTGATCCTTTTGTGCTTGTCCCCGTTATCTTGGTTGGCGGTTTAGTTATCTTTGTTCCTCTGTTCTTTGGTGGTTTAGTAGTTATTGGCGAACGTGAAGTTGGTATCGTTGTTAAAAAATTCGCCATCTCTGGACGGGGACTACCAGCAGGACAGCTAATTGCCCTGAATGGTGAAGCCGGCTTACAAGTAGACACCTTAGCACCTGGCTGGCATTGGGGCTATTGGCCTTGGCAATACTCAGTACGTAAAGAGGCAGTTGTTGTTGTCCCTCAAGGTGAAATAGCAGTTATCGTCGCTGCTGATGGTGAATCGATTCCACCAGAAAGAATTCTAGGTAAAATAGTTAACTGCGATAATTTCCAGGATGCTCGTAAATTCCTCACCCAAGGGGGTGAAAAAGGGCGACAAATGGGATTTATCACGGCTGGTACATACAGGATCAACACTGCCCTATTTAAAGTAATTATGGCTGCCAACGCCACTGCTCACGATATGACTCCCGAACAGTTACGTGTGTATACTGTGGCATCGGATAAAGTGGGCATCATCACTACCTTAGATGGGATGCCGATTACCGTCGGTGAAATTGCTGGTGCAGTAATTGCAGGGCATGATAACTTCCAAAACGGGCAGAAATTCTTAGATGGTGGTGGGCGCAGAGGTTTACAAGAACAAATTCTGCTTTCTGGTTCTTGGAATCTCAACCCCTGGTTTGTCAACGTTGAGCAAGTACCAATGACAGAAATTCCCATCGGTTATGTAGGTGTGGTGATTTCTTTCGTCGGTAAAGCTCAAGAAGATGTCAGTGGTGCAGCTTTTACCCACGGTAACTTAGTAAATCCTGGGCATAAAGGTGTGTGGGTTGAACCTTTGTATCCAGGCAAACACCCCATTAACACCCGGATTATGAAAGTAGAATTAGTGCCGACTACTAACATAGTATTAAACTGGTCGGGACGGACAGAAAGGCACAAATACGATGCAAATTTAGAATCTTTAACAGTACGTTCTAAAGACGGTTTCGCCTTTGATTTAGAAGTTTCGCAAATCATCCACGTCGGCGCGTTAGATGCACCAAAAGTAATTTCCCGCGTCGGTGCAATGCAAAACTTGGTTGATAACGTTCTAGAACCAAGTATTGGTAATTATTTCCGCAACTCAGCGCAAGATTACACTGTACTAGATTTCTTAAACGCTCGGAGTGAAAGGCAAGTTGAAGCATCAGAGTATATCAAAGCGGCTTTGCGAGCTTATGATGTGCAAGCAATTGATACTCTAATTGGGGATATTCAGCCACCAGCATCTTTGATGCAGACTCAAACAGATCGGAAAATTGCCGAAGAAGAACGCAAAACTTACGAAGTGCAGCAAATGGCACAAACCCAACGACAACAACTCGTGCGGGAGACCGCTTTGGCTGATATTCAACAAGAAATGGTGAAATCAGAGCAAAGCGTGCAGATTGCTGAACTAAAAGCTCAAGCGCACATTAAACAAGCGAATGGGGAAGCAGAGTCTACAAAACTACGGGCGATCGCAGAAGCAGAAGGGATTCGCGCCACAGGTAACGCCAAAGCTGAAACTTACCGCACTGGTGTAGAAGCCTTGGGAACACAAGGTTATACAGCCATGCAACTCATGCAGATTATTGGCGATCGCAATGTCCGCTTAATTCCCGATATCCTAGTTGGGGGCAGCAATGGTAGCACCAACGGTTTAGTTGATGGGTTACTATCCATGATTTTATGGAATCAATCCAATAAAAATGGTGAAGTCACACCTATATACCCACAACCAGTAGCATCTCAAACATCACCAACCAATGGTACTAGCCAAATTTTGGTGGATATACCAAAAGATTAATTGTAGGTGACAGTTCACCGACCTCACCCTTCAAGGGTGAAGTCGGTGAACTATATCTCTCAGCCCCAGACCCTTTCAAGCTAAGGACAATACAAAGTATCCCGCGTATCACGTCCAGTAGTTGGGTTAGTCCCTTGTGCTACTTTGCACAGTTTTCTTTGCTCATCTGAACGCAACAGCACATCAGTAAAATCTGCTCCGTCAATAATTGCACCGTCAAATTTGGCATTAGCTGCAAATGCACCTTCCAAAACTGCATTTGTCAAATCAGTTTTGATGAGACGCGCAGAATCTAGGGTAGCATTGGTCAGGTCTGCTCCTTGCATATTCGCCGACTCTAAATTAGCAGCAAAGAAACTCACACCCCGCAAATTGGAGTTACTAAAGTTACTTTGGCGCAGATTTGCTTTGGTAAAACTAGAGTCTGTTAAATCACGCCCAGAAAAATCAGCCTCTATTAAAATTTCTTTGTTGTACTCCAATGCTAGAGCTGGAGGAGAAAAACCGGCAATTGTCGTGATGCCCACTACTCCCCATAGCAATAAACTGAGTATACTAGCCAAAATTTGATGATATTTTTGGCACTTAAACTCGTAGCAAGTACTGAATAAATTGGGTATAAAAGCTAATCTGCGATCGCCTCTGACGGGGCGTAGCCCATCACTTAACTTAGAATTCATAACTATTCTTAGCCAATGGTGAATCCTCCTCCATCACATTATCTCGATATCGGCGACCTAGGAGAAGAACTTGTAACTCAATGGTTACAATCTACAGGTTGGTTAATTTTACAACGTCGCTTCTCTTGTCGCTGGGGAGAGATTGACATTATCGCTCAATATCCTGGGACAACAGAAGACTGTCCAGATTCAACACTGGCCTTTATAGAAGTGAAAACTCGTAGTGTTGGTAATTGGGATAACTGGGGCAGAAGTGCCATAAACCCTAAAAAACAGGCAAAAATCAGCCGCACTGCTGGGGTATTTTTAGCGAAATATCCTGAAAAGACAAATTACTCTTGTCAATTTGATGTGGCGATCGTCAGTTATCAGCCAATCTTACCACAACATATTAATTCCCAAGATGCTCAACCAGCTTTAGCGATCTCATCAGTTGCAGGCTACCAATTTCAGTTACAAGAATATATTCCGGCTGCTTTTGATGTGATTGATGGATGAGAGGTAATATCAAATTGGGATAGGTAGCCTTGTTTCAAACTGTGGGAAGAGTCTGTAACCAAAGGTTTTTAATCCGAAATCTAAAATCTAAAATTCGTATGATTGGTAATTGGTTATGGATGAAATATCTCTATCACCTAACGACCAATTACCAGATTTTATGTAACAGCCTTAGATACATAGGGTTTTACGCCAGAGTTTCTGGACAGTAACCCAACCCTCGGACGAACTGTTGCCGGAAAGCCTCAATTTCCTCTCGTTCGGGGCTACCATGCGAAACGATCGCGACTTGATAGCGGCGCATCACATCTACAGGGCATTGCCCAGCTTCTAAACTCCAAAGTGCCATTTGTACCCGCATTGGTGGCTCATAGCTAATCCCTAATTCACTGAGAAAAGCTCGAATATCACCATCCTCTTGGGGCGAAATTTGCTCTTTTAGTTTGATCCTAACCACCCAACCATCTATTTGATGAATCACGGTGACGAATGAAACAGGGATTCTAGGTCTAGCATGCAAGTGTTGAACAACTCTAAGAGTCAAGCTGGCGTTTGCCAGATAATACAAGTATTCCATGATGGTTGCTTTTGGATCAAAGCCAATCCTACATATTTATCTTCTTAAATTCCCTATATTCCCGGTAGGGTAAAAGCCCCCGTTTTGGCATGGGGAGTTTTACCCAATTTCGATTTTGTTGTGTATCTGTCACCAAGTCTTGTAGTCTAGGCAAGGGAATGGGGAATAGGGAATAGGGCATTGGGAGACAAGGGTCAACCTCATGACTGTTGACTCTTGATTCTTGACTAAGCACTCATCACTCTTGTTAGACGAGAGAAATTGCAAACGAGCAGTAAGTATTACAAGTTAATCACAATCAAATGTCTAATCAAGGAACAAACGATACAAATCAAGATACAAATTTAGATTGTTCATTAGCTGGGTATGATTATGAACTCCCTCCAGAACTGATTGCACAAAATCCAGCTGTTCCTAGAGATAGTTCTCGTTTGTTGGTGATCAATTCTCAGACTACAGGTAGCACAACAGCACCATTACAACACATTTTTCGTGATTTGCCAGATCTCCTACGCCCTGGAGATTTGTTAATTATGAACAATACCAAAGTCATTCCAGCACGACTGTATGGGCGAAAATCAACTGGCGCAGAAGTGGAAATTCTGCTTCTAGAAGAACGCCAACATAACTGTTGGTTAGCCCTAGTTAAGCCCGGAAAACGCTTTAAAAAAGGCAGTAAAATCTTTTTTGAACCAAGTTCTTCACTCCCTAGTTCCCCGCTCACTGCTACCGTTCTAGAAACTGACAAAGATACTGGCGGCAGATTATTGCAATTCGACATCCCAGATAATCAAACTTTAGTACAAATTTTAGATAAATTTGGAGAAATCCCACTTCCACCTTACATTACTGCATCTCAAGCAGCAGACGAACAATATCAAACTGTTTATGCCCAACAACCAGGAGCGATCGCAGCTCCGACGGCTGGGTTACACTTTACTCCAGAATTAATTGCTAAGTTAGGCGATCGCGGTATCAAGCAAGCCTTTATTACGCTGCACGTTGGGGTGGGAACTTTTCGCCCTGTGGAAGTAGAAGATGTCGCTAGCCACCAAATGCACGAAGAATGGATTGAAGTTCCCGCAGATACAGTAGAACAAATTCGCGCCACCAAACAAAACGGGGGTCGCATTATTGCTGTAGGAACGACAGTAGTCCGCGCCCTAGAAGGTGCAGCCGCTGCTTCTGGAAATTTACAGCCTTTCTGTGGCAAGACAAACTTATTTATTTATCCGGGCTACCAATGGCGAATCGTGGAAGGTCTGATTACTAACTTTCACCTCCCCCGTTCTAGCTTGCTGATGTTAGTCAGCGCGTTGATTGGTAGACAACGGTTATTGAACATCTACCAAGAGGCGATCGAATCTCAATATCGTTTCTATTCCTTTGGTGATGCCATGTTGATTTTGCCAGAAGCGAAAATGGTTGTGGGGAATGGGGGATAGGGATTGCTGACAGGTATAGGTTTTTAATAGAGCAATGAGTGATGACTATCAAACCAACGACAGAATCATATTTTCATCTACCCATACACCCCTAAACCCCTATACCCTTACACCCTAAAACAGTGTCTTATAGGCAAAGCGTAAAAAACCTACACCTGTGAGGATAGGGATTGGCTTGGCGATTGGGGAGATCAGGGTGACTATAGACTCCCTTTCACAAATTTTTCTTGTACGATTTTTAATTTTTCATGTAGTGGTGGGTACTCTGACTTATAAGGATCTAAACCTTAGTACAGAGATTCCATTATGTATAAACAAAATCTTGTTAGGCAGTGGTTCTGCGGTTTGTCTCCCATCACCTGTGATGGGCTACGCCCCGCTGGAGGTGATCGCAATTCTCGTTGGCAAAAGCCATCCCTAGGAATTCTCTGTGCTGCTGTGATGTTGGTTGCACCGACAGTTGTGAACTTACCAGCAAGTCAGGTAATGGCACAAACTCCCATTTCTCAAGATTTAGAAGCGGCTAGTTTTTACCAACAGGGAGTAACGCGCTACAACCGTGGTGATTGGCCGGGTGCAGAATATGCTTTTCGTCGAGCCTTACAGCGAGATGCAAGTCTAGGTATGGCAAGAAATTATCTTGGTAATATTTTTCTCATTCAAAATCGCTTGGATGTAGCAATACAGGAATATAGTGAAGCAATCAGAATTAACCCCAATCTAGGAGAAGCTTACTATAATTTAGGACTAGCATTGCAACGCCAAGGGCAGAAAGAAGCAGCTATAACAGCTTATCGTCAAGCTTTGGTAATAGAGCCGACAAGGGCCGCAACTCAATACAATTTGGGTTTATTACTCTACGAACAAGGTCAAACAGCTGAAGCGATCGCAGCTTACGAACAAGCAATTAATTTTGATAGCAGCGATTCCAACGCTTACCATAACTTAGCGATCGCGCTGCAAGAATCAGGCAAAATGGAAGAAGCGATCGCAGCTTATCAGCAAGTTCTGAAACTAGATCCCAAAAATAGTGCAGCTTATAGCAATTTGGGTAGTCTCATGGCACTTCAAGGTCAAACGACTGAAGCGATCGCAGTTTATACGCAAGCCGTGCGCCAAGATCCCAAAAATGCCTCAGCTTACTATAATTTAGGTGTAACTTTATACAATCAAGGCGAACTCAAGAAAGCTAGCAGTGCCTTAAAACGCGCTCATAACCGATATCAAGAACAAGGTAATCTAGAGCAAGCCCAAAAAGCTGAACAACTGATGCAGCAAGTTGATCAAAAAATTGCTCAACAAAAACTCCAACAGCAACAAGCATCTAATTCCCAGCAGACACCGAACCCAACCAACAACGCTACAGAATCTAATTCACAACAGCCAACTCAATCGGTTAATTCCATTGATACATCCGTATCATCTGAACAACCCCTATTTAAACCAGTCTTTCCTGGTTCTACACCAGAGCAAGCTGGTGGTAATGGCAAAGTTTAAGGTTTGTAGAGACGCGATATATCGCGTCTCTATTGAGTTTTAGATTTTTAAATTGGCAAACGATTAATATCTTTATTACAACCAATCACCACCATTGCTGAACCCCGTTCTAAACGCTTATAGGGGTCAGGATTAATTTGAAATTTACCATCATGACTCACAGCTAACAAATTTAAACCATAACGATTACGCAGTTGGAGTTCTGCAATAGTTTTACCGTGAAATTCATCGGGGACAATTACTTCGACAATACTATTATCTGGATCAAGGTCAAATCTGTCTAAGATAGATGGCTTAGTCAGTGTACGTGCTAAAGCACAACCTGCTTCATATTCAGGAAAGACAACATGATCAGCCCCTACACGCTTTAATAACTTGTAGTGGACTTCACTGGAAGCCTTAGCAACTACGTGAGGTACACCACATTCTTTGACATTGAGAGTTGTGATGATACTTTCCTGAACATAGTTGCCAATGGCGATAATTACGGTATCAAATTCATATATTCCTGCTTCTTTCAGAGCAGCTGGCTCAGTAGAGTCCAATTGTAAAGCATGACCGACTATATCTTCAGTCAATGCTGCTGAGACGCGTTTTTCATCAATATCTGTTGCTAACACCTGGTAGCCTAATTTATGCAGTGTTGAGCAAACAGAACGGCCAAAACGACCTAAACCAATTACGGCGAATTGGTTGTTATCTCTACGTAAACTGCGAAAAAAACCTAATGATGAAAGATTCACAATGTAATCCTTATGAGCAATCCCTGTATTGAGGGCAAAAATGTTAGAATGACTAATTAAAAAGTTGGATTTTTTGCCTGTTCTTTTACATATTATCAGTAGTCATTAGTCATTAGTCATTAATCAAAAATTGACAGTTATCTCTCATATCTCCCTCAACCCTTACACCTTTACGTTCCCTCATAACTAACCCACGAGTAAGTTTTCTTCGGGATAGTGGATTCTAGTAGGTTTGGGGTCTCCTAATATAGATGACATCAGCAATAAAACCCCAACTCTACCTATATACATAGTGATAATTAAAATTATTTTGGCTGCTGGGGAAACGCTAGCTGTAATGCCAGTGGAAAGTCCTACTGTTGCAAATGCTGATACCACTTCAAACAAAATTTGAATAAATTCAAGCTTGGGATCTGTCAGAGCTATTAAAATAGTGGACAAAATCACTGTAGCTACAGAACCTACTAGTACACCAACAGCTTTTAAAATGAGAGGAATTGCTATTTTTCTCTCATATAACAAGACTTCCTCTTTACCTTGCAAGATCGCTTTAGTGCAGCTAGTTAATACTCTGATTGTTGTAGTTTTGATGCCACCACCTGTCCCTCCGGGACTAGCACCCAGAAACATCAATGCGATAGTAATAAATAAACCAGCAGTTGTCATTTTGCTGATGTCTATGGTGTTAAAACCAGCAGTTCTGGGCGTAACTGATTGAAACCAAGCTAACAATAACTGGTTACTCAAGCTTTGAGAGCCGAAAGTTGCGGGATTTCTAATTTCTATACATAAAAAAGCAATTGTTCCCAAACCTAACAGGATTAAAGTTGTGCTAGTTGCTACCTTAAAGTCTAGAGAAAAGACTAAAGTAGCCTTTTTTTTGAGGAAGCGATCGCGCAACCACATATACATTTCTAAAATTACCTGATAACCTATCCCTCCAAAGATGATTAAACCTGTGACTGTAAATACCACTATGACAGATGACTGATAGCCAATTAAATTATCTTTAAATAGGCTAAAGCCAGCATTATTCCAAGAATTAACACTATGAAAAATTGCTAACCACAACCCTTGAGTCCACCCGTATTTCGGAACAAATGCGAATAGAAGTAAAAATACTCCGGTGATTTCAAAAATCAACGTTGTGGCAATAATTGAGCGAATAACTTGCGCGCTACCACTCATTCCTGGTCTGTCTAAAGCTTGTTGAATGGCAATTTTTTGTCTGAGGTCAAATCTACGTCCAATTAATAGAATTAAAAAAGTGGTGGTTGTCATATAGCCCAAGCCACCAATTTGCACTAGTAGTGCAATCAACAACTGACCCCAAAAAGAAAAATAAGTACCAGGATCAACTACCGATAACCCAGTTACGCAAACTGCTGAGGTTGAAGTAAACAATGCCACAATCGGATCATTCCAGCTACCATTACTAGTGGAAAAAGGCATCATCAATAAGATAGCTCCGACGGTGATGACAGCCAGAAATCCTAAACAAATAGTGCGAGAAGCAGTCATAAACGATTCAAACTTCAAAATACCCTATGGAAAGCAAGCTACAAAATTCAAAATTATGCAAAATTATGTAATCTGATACTTGCTACTGTGCCAATAAGACAGGAACTTAGTAAGTTTTTCCTGTGAGGGTTTATAAACTCCACCCTGCCAAGAAACAAAAACTTTCTTATTTAATTAAAAGCACACATGGTAGCCTACGAATATATTTTTTTAATTTCTGCTTTTTCTTAACACTGGTTGATTCATGAGTGCAACACTTTACCAGCGAATTCAGCAATTTTACGATGCTTCTTCTGGTCTGTGGGAGCAAATTTGGGGCGAGCATATGCACCACGGCTATTACGGTGTAGACGGGAGGGAAACAAAAGACCGTCGTCAAGCGCAAATTGATTTAATTGAAGAACTGTTGAGTTGGGCAGGGGTAGAGACAGCAGACAGTATTTTAGATGTGGGCTGTGGTATTGGTGGTAGTTCTCTATACTTAGCAGCAAAGTTTAATGCTAGGGCTACGGGTATTACATTGAGTCCAGTACAAGCCGCTAGAGCTACAGAACGGGCTAAAGAAGGCAAGTTGAGTCACAATAGCCAGTTTTTAGTGGCTGATGCTCAAGCAATGCCTTTTGAGGATAATACTTTTGACTTGGTGTGGTCGCTAGAAAGTGGTGAACACATGCCAGATAAAACCAAGTTTATGCAAGAGTGCTACAGGGTTTTGAAACCTGGTGGTACTCTGATTATGGTGACTTGGTGTCATCGCTCTACTGATAAACTACCTCTTTCAGCAGATGAACAAAATCATTTAGAGGATATCTATCGAGTGTATTGTCTACCCTATGTCATTTCTTTGCCAGAGTATGAAGCGATCGCTCGTCAACTGCCATTAAATAATATTCGCACCGCTGACTGGTCGCAGGCTGTTGCCCCATTTTGGAATGTAGTTATAGATTCCGCCATTACTCCCCAAGCTATATTCGGTTTACTGCGTGCCGGTTGGACGACAATTCAAGGTGCATTATCGCTAGGGTTGATGCGTCGTGGCTATGAGCGGGGGTTAATTAAGTTTGGGTTGTTGTGTGGAAATAAGTAAACGAGGATTGGGCATTGGGCATTGGGCATGGGATATGAGTTAGTCTTCCTCGCCTCCTTTATCTCTATTCCCTATTTCCTAACTAATTCAGACCAAATGCTGTAACCGAGTTAAGCGTTCTGAATAATTTTTAATCACCATGAGCGCAAACATAGGTGTTTCTTGGACAGCAAAGAGAAATCTTTTTTCATCTAAGTAAGCTAATGTGCAGTCTGTTTTAGCGATCGCTGTATAGGTTCTATGTTTCACACCTACTAGTACACCAGTCCCAAATACATCACCAGCCCCAATGGTTTCGACAACTTTACCATTGACTAATAGTTCTATCTCTCCTTCCACAATGCCATACATATACTCGCCGGGGTCTCCGTCTGCAAAAATGACTTGGCCGACTGGGAAGACTTGAGGATCAGATTGTTTTTGAAAGATACCGACTGTAATTACAGGATTTGACATAATACATCTACAAAGTTGTTAATTGTCAGCTGCTCTTTGTGAGCAAGCTCAAAAGAACCGAGTAAAGTATACTACTTTACTGAAAGTAAGCCTAACGCTGAAATTACTAATAATTACTGACTCAAAAACGAATTTTTGCCAATTTGGCAACCATAATCACTCTAATACTGGTATTATTTATTTAGTGCAAGGGGTGTAGCAAAAGTAGCCCCGACCGCAAGGTTGGGGTGACTTCTGCAAAATCTTCACAGATGATTAATCACATTAACTACAACCGCGATCGCTTCGTTCAAAGCGGCGAAAAGATTCAAATTAACAGATCCCACATACCAAAAGTGTCACAGCACCATACGCAGCCTAAAAGTTGCAGCACCAAATGACTCATGACTCCACCTTCAGCAGTCTGATTCAGAATTCGCTAAACTCTGGATAGAAAGACGATCTAGCGGCAATTGGATCTAGGATCGATTTAATAAGTCCAAAAGATAACACTTTGGAGCATGTGTTTGTAGTAGACTTTAGCACTACTACAAAATAATTCCTTATCACCATTGTTAACTTACTAGGGATCACACGATGGAATTAACAGTTGAAAACGTTGAAAAAGTTTTGGATGAAATGCGTCCTTATCTAATGTCTGATGGTGGCAATGTGGAACTCGTAGAACTCGATGGGCCTATTGTCAAACTGCGCCTGCAAGGTGCTTGCGGTTCTTGTCCCAGTTCCACTATGACGCTGAGAATGGGTTTGGAACGTCGTCTGCGGGAAATGATTCCCGAAATTGCCGAAGTTGAACAAATCCTCTAAAGGCATAATATTGGGGAAATGGGACTGTGTTTTGAATGAATTATGAATACGCAGTTGAAATCATTCATAATTTATCATTATTACCCAGTTCCAAATCCTTAATCAGTTCCCATGTCTCACCCACTTTATGTAGCCTTTATTTGGCATCAACATCAGCCGCTGTACAAGTCTCCTAACAGCGGCGTTTCAGCATCTTCAAGTCAGCAATACCGTCTGCCTTGGGTACGTCTGCATGGTACAAAAGATTACTTGGATTTGGTGTTAATTCTGGAAAAATACCCTAAATTACACCAAACGGTGAATTTAGTACCATCTTTAATCTTGCAACTAGAAGATTATATTGCTGGTACTGCCTTTGATCCTTACCTTACAGCCAGCTTAACACCAACAGAACAGCTGACTCAGGCACAAAAAGAATTTATCATTCAACACTTTTTTGATGCGAATCACCATACTCTAATTGACCCCCACCCCCGCTATGCCGAGTTGTATTACCAAAGGCAAGAACAAGGACAGGCTTGGTGTTTAGCTCATTGGGGATTAGCTGAGTATGGTGATTTGCTGGCATGGCATAATTTAGCGTGGATCGACCCTTTGTTTTGGGATGATGCTGAAATTGCCGCTTGGTTAAAGCAGGGACGTAACTTTACATTAAGCGATCGCCAGCGTATTTACTCCAAACAGCGCGACATCCTCAGCCGCATCATCCCCCAACACCGTAAGATGCAAGCATCTGGGCAATTGGAAGTTACCACCACACCATACACCCACCCAATTCTGCCTCTACTTGCTGATACTAATTCTGGACGAGTCGCAGTGCCAAATATGACTTTGCCAGAGTACCGCTTTCAGTGGGCTGAAGATATTCCCCGTCACCTGCGTAAAGCTTGGGAATTATATACAGATAGATTTGGACAAGAACCCAGAGGTTTATGGCCTTCCGAACAGTCAGTAAGTCCGGCAATTTTACCGTATATTGTCAAACAGGGATTTAATTGGATTTGCTCAGATGAAGCTGTTTTGGGTTGGACATTGAAACACTTCTTCCATCGGGATGGGGCGGGAAATGTCAAAGAACCAGAATTGATGTATAAACCTTACCGTCTAACAACTCCAGCTGGGGATTTAGCTATAGTCTTCCGCGACCATAGATTATCAGATTTAATTGGCTTTACCTATAGCGCAATGCCAGCCAAACAAGCTGCGGCTGATTTAGTAGGACATTTGCAGGCGATCGCCAAAATGCAACGAGAACGCCCCAGTGAACAACCTTGGCTAGTTACCATTGCTTTAGATGGCGAAAACTGCTGGGAATTTTACCCCCAAGACGGTAAACCCTTCCTAGAAGCCTTATATCAAAGCTTAAGCAACGAACCTCATATTAAACTCGTTACCGTCTCCGAATTCCTCCAACAATTCCCACCCACAGCCACCATTCCCGGAGAACAACTGCATAGCGGTTCATGGGTAGATGGTAGCTTTACTACTTGGATTGGCGACCCCGCCAAAAACCGCGCTTGGGACTACCTCACCGCAGCCAGGGCAATGCTAGCCAGCCACCCCGAAGCGACAGAAGAAAATAACCCTGAAGCTTGGGAAGCTTTATATGCAGCTGAAGGTTCTGATTGGTTTTGGTGGTTTGGCGAAGGACATTCCTCCAATCAAGATGCCATCTTCGACCAATTATTTCGTGAACATCTATGCGGTATCTACAAAGCGTTAAATGAACCAATACCCCCATATCTCAAACACCCAGTAGAACTTCACGAAGCGTCGGCTGACCATTCTCCACAAAGCTTCATTCATCCTGTGATCGACGGTAGAGGTGACGAACAAGACTGGAACAAAGCCGGACGGATAGAAATTGGTGGCGCAAGAGGAACAATGCACGTCAGCAGTGCCATTCAGCGTCTATGGTATGGGGTTGATCACCTAAATTTTTACTTGCGCTTAGACTTTAAAAATGGTTCTGCACCAGGAAAAGATTTACCCACAGAGTTAAATTTGTTGTGGTTCTATCCAGATAGAACAATGCACAATAGCCCCATTCCTTTAGCAGATGTACCAGATACAGCCCCCCTCAATTACCTGTATCACCATCACTTAGAAATTAACTTACTCACCCAGTCAGTACAATTCCGGGAATCTGGAGAAAATTATCAATGGCATCCCCGTAGCAGTCGCGCTCAAGTTGCTGTAGAAACTTGTTTAGAATTAGCAGTACCTTGGGCAGATTTACAAGTCCCCCCAGATTATCCTTTGCGCTTGGTTTTAGTCCTGGCTGATGAAGGATGTTACAAAAAATATTTACCAGAAAATGCTTTAATTCCCATTGAAGTACCTTAGTTTGTAGTGAGGACTATAGCCCTTTTTTAATATGAAAATGAGGGCTATAGTCTCTCACTACAAAAATAAAAATTAACCTTTTACACACACAACTTGCTTGAGTGTCGCTACAACTTCCACCAAATCTGCTTGATTGTTCATAACCTCATCTATCGGCTTATAAGCACCAGGAATTTCATCTAAAACATCTTGATCTTTGCGGCATTCTACACCTTTTGTTTGTTCAATTAAATCATCAAGAGTATAGACATTTTTGGCTTTATTTCTCGACAATAAACGACCCGCACCATGAGAGCAAGAACAAAAACTATGTACATTACCTTTACCTTTGACAATGAAAGATTTCGCTCCCATTGAACCAGGAATAATTCCATAATCTTCCGTATCGGCGCGGACTGCACCTTTACGAGTGACATACACATCTTCGCCAAAATGTACTTCTTTTTCGGCATAATTATGATGGCAATTTACCTCTAATAGAGGTTTAGTTGGCTTTCCTCCCGCTAGATGTTTCTCAATAATGTGCTGGAAACGCACCATCATCACATCGCGGTTAAAACGTGCATATTCTTGCGCCCATTGTAAATCATGCCAGTAGGCTTGGAATTCTGCTGTACCAGCGATAAAATGAGCCAAATCAGGGTCAGGTAAATTATTTCCTGCCATCTTTGCTAATTCCTTAGCTGTATTAATATGACATTGCGCGAGATTATTACCAATGTTCCGTGAACCGGAATGTAACATTAGCCAAACTTGGTTATCTGTATCTAAGCAAACTTCAATAAAATGGTTTCCACCACCGAGAGAACCCATTTGTTTCATTGCTTTACTTTGCAAATTCTGCACACCACGATGCAAGTCTTTAAAATCTCGCCAATGTTGCCAGTTAGCTACAGATTTTTCGACATCTTTATTTTCATGAAAACCAGTAGGTATTGCTGCCTCAATATCAAGACGAATTTTCTTAAGTTTCCCTTCTAATCTTTCACCATTAAACGGGGTTTTAATAGCACTCATTCCGCAACCAATATCCACTCCGACAGCAGCAGGAATAATGGCTTCTTTTGTAGCAATTACAGAACCAACTAAAGCACCTTTTCCTAAATGAACATCTGGCATTAATGCTACGTGTTTAAATACAAAAGGTAGTGATGCCACATTCTTAGCCATCTTGGTTTCTTCTGTACCCAATGAGTGATTTGCCCAGGACAAAACGGGTGCTGGTGTATTGACTTCTAATTCTTCGTAGGGCATTTTTTTAGAGGAAGTAAGGAATAAAACATAGGGAAGAATGATTTCCCATTTTTAGGTTGCTAGGCTTTATATACTACATTTGTAGTATATAAGTATTTGAGTGTCAACTCAACGCTAGCAAGCTAAGTCTGCCAAAAAACCAGACGTTTGCTGAATACACTACAATTTGTAAAGACCATGACTCAGCCTGAATCAAACCTATGGTGGTACGTCAAAATACTCTCTGGGAAAGCTTTTTATCGCCTGTAGTCCGTTTTTTTATTGATGAGGAAAAATTGCAGCGTTACGCCAAAAGTATCGACTGGGAGAAAGAAGGCGATAAGTTTCGACGTGGTGATGTGATAATTCCTGCGTACTACAGTAACCAAAACTTTCACGGTATCGAAGGGGGGTATCTTAACCCTAGTGCGGCTGTCTCCTATGACCCCATTACCGAATATGTTCTACCACCGAATGAAACTTGGGTACGTCAAGCTTTAATTGATACAGTCAAGGTCAAACAACCTCGACGCATACTTGACTTAGGTTGTGGTACAGGTTCTACAACTGTGATGTTAAAGCAAGCTTTTCCTCAAGCTGAAGTTATCGGTTTGGACTTATCGCCTTATATGCTGGTGAGAGCCGAAGATAAAGCCAAAAGTGGCGGTTTTGATATCATTTGGCGACATGGGAACGCCGTACACACTAGTTTCCCCGATGCTTCATTTGATTTGGTGACGGCTGCTTTACTATTTCACGAAACGCCAGTTGTAGTATCCCAAATCATCCTTCAAGAATGCTTCCGGTTATTGGTAGCTGGTGGACAAGTATTAATTCTCGATGGAAACCAGAAAACTCTGCGTCAGTTAGATTGGCTCAATAATGTGTTTGAAGAGCCTTATATTCGAGAATATGCTGGGGATAGTGTAGATGCGCGGATGGGTGCGGTGGGCTTTGAGGCGGTGCGAACCGAAGATTTGTGGTGGATACATCAAGTAACTAGCGGTGTCAAACCCATTCCTGTAACAGATCCAACTACTCAAGCAAAAGTCAGACAATATATACCAGCAATAGATAATAATAATTTGGAGGGTCTAGAGTCTCCAGCTTTTGGCATAACGGCATGAGTTTAAAGGCAATTTTGTTTGATTTTAATGGCGTAATCATCAACGACGAGCGCATCCACCTACAATTGATAGATGAAATTCTGGTTCAAGAAAATCTGCAACCCCAGAAATTAAAAGAGCGTCAGGCTTCATTAGGTCGCAGCGATCGCGCTTGTTTTCAAGAATTACTCGCCAATCGTGGTAGAGTCGTGAGCGAGGAATATTTAACTCAGTTACTACACCGCAAAGCCGAAGCCTACGCGCTGGAACTAGAGAAACTGGAAAAATTGCCCATATATCCAGGCGTGGAAGACTTAATATATCAGGTACGCTCCCAACATCTCAAATTAGCTATAGTTAGTGGTGCGCTACATCAAGAAATTCAACTGGTATTAGAGCGAGCCAAGTTAGCAGAGTATTTTACAGTGATCATCGCCGGAGATGACATCACCACCAGTAAACCCCAACCAGATGGTTATTTACTTGCACTTACACGCCTTAATCAAGAATATCCTGATTTAAATCTGCAACCCCAAGAATGCTTGGCTATTGAAGATACCCCCGCAGGTATCCAAGCTGCAAAACACGCGCAGATACAAGTATTAGGTGTAGCCAATACCTACCCTTTTCAGATACTCCACCGCTGTTGTAGCTGGACAGTAGATTATCTGACAGAGTTGGAACTAGAACGAGTACAACAAGTATTTTCTGGGAAACAATACCAGCCAACCATGACTGAATGTTAAAATATTGTACAGTAGTGAAGCGTTGAGTGATCAACTCAATCCTATCAGGGGAATTAGCTCAGTTGGTAGAGCGCTGCGATCGCACCGCAGAGGTCAGGGATTCGAGTTCCCTATTCTCCATAAGCTGCGTTATCTTTATACGATGCTTTCAAATTTTAGCAGCGATCGCTCTCCCAATGCTATAGAAATATTTATTAGTTACACCAAAAGCCACAGGATGTTTAGCTATCACAAACACAGTTTGACTATCTCTACAAATTAAAAAACCTCAACTTTATCAAGAATCTATTGCAACATTTTAGCTGAAACAGTCCACTACAATTTAAGGTTTACTTTATCAAGTATCTCTTAATAAAGAGAGCGATCGCATGGTGAAATACAATCTTACTGCTGTTGCAACCAAGTTACTAAATCAGCTTCATTAGAAAAATCTAGTAATGCTTCAGCTAAATCCTCTAACTGAGTTGAAGATAATCCCCGCACTCGCTCTTGTAATTCAGGAGCAATATCACCAATTCGTCTTGTCAATAGACGCTGGATTATTTTCAATTCTCCTTGTTGCAGCCCTTGTTGTATCCCTTCCTCCATCCAACTAGTAACGATCTGCATAACTACCTCTTGTTGAGTTGGTTCAAATTGTGCAATTTCAGCTTGGAAAATTTCTGTTTCTTGGGCATTTAGGCGTAGGTAAGTGTCAATAAACCCAGAAATTAACTGCATTCGTGCTGGATCTAACTGCAATGTAGCTAAAAGACGTAGACACTCAGATTTTACTCTGGGACGGTCTTGTGGTGCTATGTTCATTTTAGCCATCAGCGCACTAGCTACGGGATTTTGTTGTTGCAAGTATTCTCGCCAATTCAAGCGATTTAACTGAATAACATCATAGTTGAATTGCAAGACTAGCTTATTGGGAAATGCTACCTGATGAAAATTTGATTCGGCTTTTTTGGGGCGATCGTAAGAAAATAAGGCAATAGGATAGACTGGCAGGGCGTATTTTTCGTACAATCTGGCAAAGTAGCGATACATCCGCAAATCAAATGCTTCTTGATAATAAGCTTGATGTTCTAGATGTACTAGGAAAAACGATTCTTGCTCTCTAAATCTGGCTTTTACTATTAAATCAGTTTCATATTTTTCGCCAGCAGTAATATCGGTAAATATTTCTTTATCAATGAAGCTGATAGTGTCCCTTTCCAGATAAGCGGTTATCTCTGGGAAGAATAAATCGATGAACTCCCAGAAGAAGGTAGTTAATAGTTCTTTAAACAGGCGATCGTGGTCTATCATGATTAAATTTATATCATGTCACTGATAAGCATAGGCGCAGCCCAAATAGCTGTTTAGGTTAAGTGCGATCGCTGTTTGTATCCCACGCAGAAGGGACAAGAGAAGAGGCGATCTCATTCTGCGAGATGTTGCAACAATTTTAATAGGTTAAATTTTAGTCTCCAAATTAGTATGTAGCTAATGTTAAATTTCCTCTTATTTTGGGGACTCTAATAATAACGATCACTAAAATAAAAATTTTCCAATGGAAAACCTAACTTCTGAGCATAGAACACCTAGAGCCTGGTTAGTAATAAGTGATGATAAGCGAAAACACGCTGGTAATTTTGGTTACAATGATGAATTTACTAGAAAGTATGAGTACAACAGTCTTGTGCAGAACCATCTTCAGGTAACTGAAGGTGATTTCGTTTTAATACGTGATAAAAAACAACTTCTTGGTATCGCTATTATTGAAATAATTAACAGCTATCAAGGAATAATAAACCTATTACTTTGTCCTTCATGTAATAAAACTAAATTCAATGAACGAGATAAAAAAAAACCTAAATTTCATTGTTATAAATGTGGTCATGACTTCGATGAAGGTCTAATAAAAGCTAGAGAAGGTGAAATATTCACGGCACATTATGGTAATACATTTATAGTGGCAAAAGGTGCAGTTAGCATTGATATTTTAAAACAAGCCTGCCTACAAAAAGGACAGATGTCTATTAAGTCAATTGACTTAGAGCAAATTAAAATAACTTTACTCAAGAACGCACCTATCGTTGCTAATCTGCTTAATAAAAAAAATGGTTTTGAATATCTCCAAGGTGAAGAAGCTCCTGAGTATGTTCTTACAGAAGAAGATAGGCGGGAAACTGCATTTCAGCAAATAAAGGAACGTCGTGGACAGTCCGCATTTAGAAACTCGTTGCGTCAACGCTATGGCGACAAATGTATGATTACTGGGATTAAACTACTTGATGTTTTAGAAGCTGCTCATATCTCACCATATCGTGGTGAGCATGATAATCATCCAGATAATGGACTTTTATTACGTGCAGATTTACATACTTTATTTGATCTTAATTTATTGGGTATTAACCCAGACTCTCTAGAAGTGAAGTTTCATCCAAAAGTCATGGAAACTGGTTATCAAAAATTGGAGGGTAGAAAACTTAGATGCTCTAAATATAAACCAAGCCAGTCAGCACTTAAGTCTAGATGGAATGAATTTTTACAGCGTCTTGACGAAGATGCTTAAAATTTAACCTTCCATTAAAAGGTTAAGTAGAAAATTTTACATATTAACACTGATCAACTCTATTAATTATTTATTTCCTTTGCGTCTTTGCGCCTTTGCGTGAAGCAAATCCAAAAAACTTGCCTCAGAAGCATCACACCCCCAAGGCAAGCAAACCTAGAAATTATTCTGAATTCCCTAAAGTTGCTTCACTTCTGAAACTAACTTCGACACCATATCTTTCGCACTACCAAAAAGCATAGTGGTTTTATCTTTGTAGAATAACTCATTATCTACACCAGCAAAACCTGCACTCATCCCGCGCTTAATAACAATGGTGTGTTTCGCTCGATCAACTTCCAAAATCGGCATACCGTAAATTGGGCTATTGCTATCACTACGCGCTGCCGGATTTACTACGTCATTTGCCCCAATAACTAAAGCTACATCTGCCTGTTCAAACTGAGGGTTAATATCTTCCATGTCATACAACTGGGTGTACGGCACATTCGCCTCAGCTAACAACACATTCATGTGTCCGGGCATTCTGCCAGCAACAGGGTGAATGGCATACTTAACATCAACACCCATGCGTTCTAGTTGATCTGCCAATTCTCTTACACTGTGTTGTGCTTGGGCTACAGCCATCCCATAACCAGGAACAATTACCACAGAACGGGCGTAACCCAACATCATCGCCCCTTCTTCGGGATCGATGCTATGAACGGTTTGATCTGTTGCGCCAGCCGCCGCACCACCAGCCGCACTAGAACCTCCCGAACCAAACGCGCTGAACAGCACGCTGAAAAGGGAACGGTTCATGGCTTTACACATGATTTCGGTCAGAATAATACCGGAAGCCCCTACCAATGCGCCGGCGATGATTAACATATTGTTCATCACCACAAAACCCGCCGCCGCCGCCGCGATACCTGATAAGGAGTTCAACAGCGAAATGACTACGGGCATATCTCCCCCGCCAATGGGGATGACAAACATCACACCCAAAACTAGGGATACGGCAACGACTGCTAAGAATACAGGTAAGCTATCTGGTGTGATGACTAAGTAGGCACTACCTGCTACATAAGCACCCAACAAAAGCAGGTTGAATGGTTGCTGTAGCGGAAATGTAATTGGCGAACCGCTAATTAATCCCTGCAATTTAGCGAAGGCGAGAAAACTACCTGTGAAGGTGACACCACCAATTAACACATCCAATAACATGGAAATGTTGATATCTAGGGGTACAGGTGAGCCAGTATCCAAAAACCGCCAAAATTCGGCAACTGCGACTAATGCTGAAGCCAATCCACCTAAACCATTGAGCAAGCCCACCATTTGGGGCATTTCTGTCATCTGGACTTTGTAGGCGGCGATCGCACCAATTGCTGAACCAATCGCCAAGCCTAACAAAATCATCTCATAGTTCAATACGTGCTGGTCTAGCATGGTGGCGACAATTGCCAGCAGCATCCCCACAGCCGCAATCACATTACCGTTGCGTGCAGTGGCGGGAGAACCCAGTTTTTTCAAACCCAAAATAAATAAAGACGCAGCGACTAAGTACGTCAGCTGAATCCCAGTTGGTAAAAAGTCGCTCACGCTTTAATCTCCTTTTTCTTGAACATTTGCAACATTCTGTCAGTGACGAGAAAGCCACCAACAACGTTAACTGTTGCCAGTACCACAGCAATTAAACCGAGAAATACAGATAAATTGGTGTTTCTTTCTCCAGCTGCTACGATCGCCCCAATCACAGCAATCCCCGAAATGGCGTTTGAGCCTGACATGAGGGGAGTATGTAAAGTTGGTGGGATTTTATTGATAACTTCAAAGCCAATGAAAGATGCCAACACGAATACAAACAAAGCCGCAATTAATGCCTCTGTCATTGAAATCTCCTGATTTTTGAGGGTATGGGGGTATAGGGGTGTAAGGGTGTAAGGGTTGGGAGATGTAAGGGAATGAGTTCATAATCCATCCCCAGTCTCCAATCCCCAGTCTCCATTACCTCAGTACTGCATCTTGTAGCGCATCCTTGACGCGCTGATTACGAATTTCCCCAGCGTGGGTAATGCAGGCTGCATCGATGATGTCGTCAGCAAAGTCTACATTTAACGCTTTGTCTTTAATCAGCAGTTGCAACAAAGATGTTAAGTTCTTGGCATACAGTTGGCTGGCGTGAACTGGCATTGATGAAGGAAGATTGATCGGGCCGATAATGGTTACACCATTCCAGACAATATCTTTACCGGGATCGGTGCAAGCACAGTTACCACCTTGTTCAGCGGCTAAATCTACGATTACTGAACCGGGTTTCATCTGTGCCACCATTTCGGCTGTGACTAGCAGTGGTGCTTTTCTTCCTGGTACTTGGGCGGTGGTAATCACCACATCTGAATTTTTGATATGTTCGGCGACAACTTCTTGGGTGCGTTGTTTGCTGGCTTCGGAGATTTCCTTGGCGTAACCACCGGCGGCGGTTGTTTCTTCTTCTAGCTGCACTTCAACGAATTTTGCTCCTAAACTTTGTACTTCTTCTTTCACAGCCGGACGAATATCAAAGGCTTCTACTACTGCGCCCAAACGTCTAGCGGTGGCGATCGCTTGCAATCCTGCGACACCAGCCCCCATAATAAACACTTTCGCAGGGGCAATTGTACCAGCCGCTGTTGTCAGCATCGGGAAATATTTTGGTAATGCAGCTGCGGCAATTAAGACTGATTTATAACCCGCCAAGGAAGCCTGAGAAGACAAAGCATCCATACTTTGCGCCCTCGTAGTGCGGGGGATCAACTCCATACTCAAAGCTGTTACCCGCCGATTGGCTAATTGCTGTGCTACTACGGGATTTCCCAAAGGATTGAGGAAGCTAATTAACACTGCTCCTTCCCGCATCAAGTCAGTTTCTGCCCGCCCATCTTCCCGTTCTTGGGGTGGGCTAACTTTCAATAAAATATCTGCTTCGCCCCATAATTGGTCAGAATTATCAATAATTTTAGCTCCTGCTGCCGTGTAAGCAGCATCACTAAAAAATGATCTCTCTCCAGCACCTGCTTCTACCCAAACTTCCAAACCTTGTTTAACTAACCGCCCAACGGTATCAGGATTTAATGCTACACGCCGTTCACAAACTTCTATTTCTTTAGCAACTGCTATTCTCATGAAATCTCCTGGAGATAAATACCTAATCTCTGCACAATCCGCAACTGTTGCAATTAACTATGGATTTAACTCATAGCCACTGCTTTCAACCATTAGTGGTGGCTTTTTTGTGGGGATAGAACGTTTAAATTCCCTGTATTTCGTACCTTTATGCCAGATCAAGCTCCACTTTAATCCTGACAAATCTTAACTTTTGCTGACAGATACTAATTGCTTTACTTAGTGCAAATCTTAATTTTAATATTCAATTTTATATCTATGTCTTTAGTTTTTTTTAGGGATCTCAAGTCTTTAATTCTATTTTTGATTACATCTCGTAATATTCAAGTAATTACTTAATTGTCGAGGTTGGTTTTTGGCAATAGTTGTTTAATGGTGATGGATAATATGCGAGCCTATTTTATTCAACTTATCCCAACTTAACAGGCGATCGCTAATTACATCGCTCAATTTTTATAACAAAAAGCCTAAATTAAGATACACTTATACATATTTAGCAACACAATCAAATCTCTACAGTGTTTATAAGGAGTTAAAGGTTAGAATCCAGAAAACAACCCCAATTAAGATAAATTTTGCTGTTTAGTTATGAGACTTGCGGGTAAATGAGATAGTACTCAAACAGAGTAGTCAGTAATGTTAGCTTTGTGGGGCCTAAGTTCGTCCCGGATTTTAAGTAAAAAATGACTTGCCTCAAGTTCCTAGCCTCGAACTGAGTCAGGCACTTTTGTCGCTCCATTCCGTCTGTTGTGACCAAGTAAATAGTAAAGTTTAGTTACAAAAAATCTGAATTACAGACCATTCTCTGGTGGAGGAGTTAAAAATTATGCGCCGTTTACTTTCCGTTTTAGCTTTAACAGGCTGTGTACTCACTGGATTACCAGCTATGGTATCAGCACAAAGCGGTGGACAGGGATTTGTACTGTTTAGTGGCGTTAAACGGGAAAACCAGCTGCCTTTCCGCTTGGATTTTGGTGGACAGACTAATAGTACAGATAGATATATACTCCGTATTCCCGCGGACAAGATGAAATTGGCGGTTGCTCAATTTGCTGTTACCTATCCTAACTACTATAAAGGCTCTTTTGACCCTAAAAAGATTGAAGTCAGAGTCAGAGACAAAAAAGTAGCGATATCTGAAGTTAAATGGAATAAAGAAAGCGGTTTAATCGAGATTTTCCCCGCAGAACCAGTACCAGCAGGTAGTAGAGTCGAGTTAGTCTTATCTAACGTCAGAAATCCTGCTTTCGGTGGTACGTATTATTTCAACTGTCAAATTCTCTCCCCAGGAGATGTTCCCTTACTGCGTTACATTGGGTCGTGGATTTTGACTATTAGCTAACTAGTCAACAGTCAAAGGTCAAGAGTCAATAGTTATGAAGCTGAATCTCGTGTATCCTCCGACACGCTTGATTCTTGACTATGAATGGTTGAATAATGACTATGGACTAATGACTATGATATAGTGTTAGATTGTGGCTTTTTATAAAAATCACCTAAAAGGAGACATAGTATGCAAAGAACCCTGGGTGGGACTAACCGCAAGAGAAAAAGAACCTCTGGCTTTCGTGCTAGGATGCAGACCCCTGATGGTAGAAACGTCATTAGAGCTAGAAGAAGAAAAGGACGGCATCGGTTGACCGTGTAGGGTATTTTAAGCGTAAAAAAGCTGTGGCCTTGCCTAAAGCATATCGATTAAAATCCCGCCAAGATTTTCAGGCAGTTTTCCGCGAAGGAATGCGGCGATATAGCTCCCATTTGACGTTGAGGGCTTTAAAACCGCTATCTGCCAAAGAATCTTCTTTGGCTACTGCCCCTAAAAATTCTGTAAAAACTGGGTGTCAACATCTCACCAGTACGAAAATTGGCATCTCAGTCAGCACTAAAGTCAGTAAAAAAGCAGTGGTGCGTAACCGCATCAAACGTCAAATTACTGCCGCATTGCAGCAACTATTGCCAAAAATAGCACCAGGATGGAAATTGGTGTTAATTGTTAAACCAACAGCAGCAGGATATGAGTGCGGAAGCCAACAATTTCTGCAAGAATTAGAGCAGTTGTTGGCACAAACTGAGGTATTAAATGGGCATTCGTGAAGAAGTTTATTATGAAGGCGGCCCCCACATTGGGGATTTAATTTTAAATATCCTGATTGGCTTTACTGTTGTTGGTATACCACTGACAGTTGGTGCAATAGTCAGAGCCTTGTGGTTGCGTTACCGCATTACTGATCGCAGAATATCTGTGATGGGTGGCTGGATGGGACGCGATCGCTCTGACGTAATTTATTCAGAAATTGTCAAAATTGTCAAAGTTCCCCGTGGAGTTGGGATTTGGGGAGACATGGTAGTCACCTTAAGAAATGGTAGTCGTTTAGAAATGCGGGCAATTCCCAATTTTCGTGAAGTTTATGACTACATCAATGAAAGAGTTGCTACTAAAAATCCTCAATATACGGCTCAGTAGAAAAGAGAAACAGGGAATAGAGAGCAGGACGATATTGAGCTTTGTTCCGAAGTTCAGATGCCTGCGGCAAGCCCTCCGGGTTTAACAGTTCCTGACGTGGGAGGAAACCCGCCTACAGGACTGTTTCACCACTAAAGCGTCTATGGAGGAAAGCTCCTCTCTGACTTCTCCCCAATTGGAGTAACTGCTGAGGAACAGTGAAATTTTCCCACAGTCAACACTCAACACAGTCACAACACTACTCCCTACTCCCCCTTTTTTAGATAAATTAGATTCAGATCAATTTACAGTAACTCAGGTTGAATTCAGAATAATGGATTTTGGTATCGGGTTTCTCTCAAACAACGTAATGCTGCCAATCATAGACTTGTTCTATAGTATTGTGCCTAGCTATGGATTGGCGATCGTTGCCTTGACATTGATAATCCGCTTCGCGCTCTACCCCCTGAGTGCTGGTTCAATTCGCAGTATGCGGCGGATGCGAATTGTACAACCTCTGATGCAAAAGCGGATGGCAGAAGTTAAAGAGCGTTATAAGGACGACCCGCAAAAGCAGCAAGAAGAAATGATGAACGTGCAGAAAGAATTCGGCAACCCCTTAGCGGGATGTTTGCCACTCTTGCTGCAAATGCCAGTCCTATTGGCATTGTTTGCCACCTTACGGGGTTCGCCGTTTGCTGGAGTTAACTATTCTGTTAACCTGCAAGTCTTCCCCTCTGAACAAATCGAACGAATTCAACCCCAAGCCTTTGCTACCCCTCCTCAGAACATTTATGTTGCTGATGGGGAACACGTCAAAGTTACTGCTATTCTCCCTAGCGGCAACAAATTAACAGTAGGCGAAAACACCAAGATTCAATATCAAACCGTTGAAGGTAAGCCATTCCAAGCACTACTGGCAGAACACCCAGACAGTAAGTTAATCCCCGAATGGAAAATTACTAAAGGAGAAGACAGGATCAAAATCGATGCTGAAGGCAATATAGAAGCCCTCCAGCCAGGTGATGTCACCATTCAAGGTACAATCCCTGGATTAGCAGCCGATAAAGGATTCCTGTTCATTGATGCCTTGGGCCGAGTGGGTGCAATAGATCCCGACGGTACAGTCCACTGGGATATTGTGGCGATGATTATCTTTTTTGGTATCAGCCTCTACGTCAGCCAAATGCTCTCCGGGCAGAACTCCAGTGGTGGCAACCCAAACCAAGATACAGTCAACAAAATCACCCCTGTCATTTTTTCTGGGATGTTCTTGTTCTTCCCCTTACCTGCTGGGGTGTTGATGTACATGGTGATTGGGAATATCTTCCAAACCCTCCAAACCTACATCCTCTCCCGCGAACCCTTACCAGAGGAGCTACAAAAAATTGTAGAAACTCAGGAAAAACAAGAGGTGGCGGCACAAAAGACATTACCTTTTGAGCCAAAAAGTTCCAAGAAAAAGACCGCAGGTTAGTAGATGAGCAATATTCCCATGCAGCGAGGTCAGCAGTGGCTAAAATCACTGCTTGAACTCACTGGGATATCAACTGAGATTCGAGCTAGTGTAGAAACTGCCCATTCTCTAGAAGAAGATTCCCCAGCAATAGATAGTTACTGGTTAACAATTGACGAAACCAATCTCACCCCAGAGCAAATTAGCCTTTTTATTGGTGCTGATGGCTCTGTACTAGATGCAATTCAATATTTGGCTAATTCGACTCTGAACATCAACCAATCCGAGGCAGGGCAAGCTTCTTACACTGTAGAACTGAATGGCTATAGAGTCAGAAGACAAGCTGAAATCCAAGCAATAGCAGAAGCAGCAGCCTTGCAAGTGCGCTCCACAGGTCAAGAAGTGGAAATTAGATCGCTAAGTTCTGCAGAACGGCGTTTCGTGCATACCTTATTCCAGGATTTGACTGATTTAGAAACATTTAGTCGCGGCAAAGAACCACATCGGCATTTGGTTGTTCGTCCCGCAGGATTGAACCATGACTAGCTAGACTAGTACAGAATATTCTTTGTTTCTAAGAGCTAAACTATATAGGGATTGTCAGCAAGATTGATGATGATCAGCATAAATTTTAGTGATGATGTTGCACAAATCCTATGGACGCAATTTTTATTCCGCAGCTAACTAAAGCCCCGGAGCGTACAGAGGAAATTCAAGTTAAAGAATTTCTGCCTGGGCTAGATACATTGACACCAGTTCGCGGTCGCGTTTGCGTGCAGCATCATGGTAATTATCTGGATGTGTCAGCTCAGGTAGAAGCTATTATTACCTGTACCTGTAATCGTTGCTTACAACAGTACAATCACCGTTTAGTGGTGAATGCTCAAGAAGTCATCTGGTTGGATGAAGCAGCAAATCAAGAGCAAGACTTGCCTTTAGAAAGGGAAGTGGCTATGGAAGATTTAGTGGAAACCATATCACCGACTGGTTATTTTTATCCTAGTGAATGGTTGTATGAGCAGATGTGCTTGGAATTACCTCAGCGTCAGTTGTGCGATTTAAATTGTCCAGGCATTCTTAGTTCTGCTGATGAGAGTTTAGATAAGCCTGTTGATAGCCGTTGGTCTGGTTTGGAGGCCTTGAAGAAGAAGCTACCGGGGTAAGGTGAATTGAAGAAAGCAGGGATAGAGACAGAAAATACAAGGTCTAATCTCCTATTCATTCCCAATACCCTATTCCCAATGCCTCACAGGTATAGGTTTTTTACGCTTTTCCTATAAGACACTGTTTTAGGGTGCAAGGGTGTAGGGAAGGCAGTTGCGTGGGCGGTGAACCACTTGCGGTGGTGAGGCAGTTGCTAATGGGGGTTTCCCCCATTAGCAACTGCCGAAAGGTTTTCCCGGCATAAGCTGCATTGGTGAACCCGAAGGGGTTTCCCGACTTGAGCAAACTGCCGTGTGTAGGGGTGGATGAAAATATGATTATGTCGTTGGTTTGATAGTCATCATTCACTGCTCTATTAAAAACCTACACCTGTCAGATTCCCCATGCCCCATCACCTATGCCCAAGGCCTTAAATGTAAATTTTAATAATTATTAAAATTTCGTATATAAAATTAATAAATTGTATTTACTTGTCAGTGGATATGAGTAATTAGTCTATTGATAAAGGTTTTGCTTGATTAATAGAGCAGAATTATATTTAAATTCTCTTATCAGAAAATAAAAATGTATTCTAGAATACAGAATTAATGTTGTAATTAAAACACTATAAATGCAATTTATTCGTGAATAAATCATTTTCTGTAAATTGTGCTTTATCTCTGTTCTGTGTTCTATATAAATGGGTGCAATGGTGAAAATAAAAAAATATATTTAGGTTTAGGTAAAACTAGATCGCTAGATTTGCTGATCAAAATCAATGAGTTTTGATCAGTCTGCTACCATGATCAATCATCGCTTTTCAAGCAGGAACTAATGAGCTAATGAATAAGCGTATTCGACCTTGGCAACGCATAATCGTGCTAGCGATCGGTTCAATGGTATTGGCAGTTTTTGCCCCTACAGTTGTACAAGCAGCCGGTAGTGCCAATTTGCCCGCTGGAGCAGAAACGATAACTAAACTTCAAGTCTCCATAGACACTATCTGGGTGCTAATCACGGGGTTTTTAGTCTTCTTTATGCAAGCTGGCTTTGCTATGTTAGAAGCTGGTTTTTCCCAGCAAAAAGGTGTAGTTAACGCCTTAATAGAGAATTTTATTGATGCTGCTGTCACCATTTTGGTTTGGTGGGCAGTAGGATTCGGTATTGCTTATGGTACAAGTGCTGGGGGTTTGTTAGGAATAGATACGTTCTTTTTGAGCCAGTTACCTAACAGCGATGGCGTTTATCCAATGGATGTGCCTGGCTCTACAGCTGCTATCAACAACTATACTTTGTTTTTTTTCCAATTTGCTTTTGCTGCAACAGCTAGTACCATCACTACTGGGTCGATGCTGGGGCGAACTGACTTCATTGGTAACTTAATTTACAGTTCAGTCATGGGCGCGTTCAGTTACCCAATTATTGTCCATTGGGCTTGGAATGTTGAGGGTTGGTTATCCAAACTCAGTTATCACGACTTTGCTGGTAGTTCTGTTGTCCATTGTGTAGGGGGTTGGACGGCCCTAGTGGGGGCATATCTGTTGGGGCCTCGCCCTGGTCGTCCACCTTGGGGATCGCCACCACCAGCCCATAACTTAGGTTTGGCAACTTTGGGAACAATGATTCTGTGGTTTGGTTGGTATGGATTTAACTCTGGTTCAACCCTTGGAGCAAGTAATACCGGATTGATTGGGTTGGTGACAGTTAATACTACGCTGGCAGGTGGTGCAGCAGCATTAGCAGCAATCATTTATCAGTATATCCGCACTAGTAAGTGGCATCTAGATTACTGTCTGAACGGTGCATTAAGTGGATTAGTAGCAATTACAGCTGCTTGTGCTTATGTAGCACCTTGGGCGGCTGTATTGATTGGATTAACGGCTGGGATTTTGTTAGTTACGGGCATTAACCTCATTGAATCACTGCAAATTGATGACCCGGTTTCTGCCTTTTCCGTGCATGGAATTAACGGCATGATGGGTAGTCTTTCTATAGGTTTTTTGGGACAAGCCGAACTGACTTTGAACAAAAAAGCGGGTCTATTGTTAGGAGGTGGGATTGAACTACTTGGTATACAACTTTTAGGGGTAGTGGCGATCGCAGTCTTTACAGTTGCCTTTAGCTTTTTGATGTTTGGTAGTCTCAGAGCAATGGGACGCTTGCGGGTTCATCCAGAAGGCGATCGCTTAGGAATTGATGTGTATGAACATGGTGCATCGGTTTGGCCTGATGTTTATTCAGTAGAAAAATTGGTAGAAGATAAAAAAGATTATCCTAAAAGTTCAGATGTTAGTACCTTTGAGAATGAGTAAAGTCGTTAAACTAATTGATTGACAAAAGTCAACAAATAGTAGTAATGTGTGGCACAAATTTATGATTAATTTCTGTCTTTATCCTTTATGGAGATTAGCTTGACAAAATCAAGCGATCGCCATCTTTAGTGATGTTTTTCGTGATTAAAGATTGAATGAAGAATACTTGACTGTTGCAGAAATTACATCATAAATTTTTAAGGATATCTGCAAAAATATTTACAGAGGTGTCATTAGTTTCCTAAACTTCTAAATAAATTATTTGAGTTTTTTGTTGACCAATTCAGTGGTCTCAAGGAAAGACATCAAACCCATTGGTTTGCAGTGCGGGCGCGAGTTTTTGCTCAATCTGTTTCTTCCTATCAAGGATAGTTTGGAGGACGTTATTTCAACCCATGTACAAACATAAAGCAAAAATCAAAAATAGGCGATTTTCTGCAAGAAATTCCGCTAAAAGCCCAAAATTTAACTCAAAAAACAACTTATTTAATTTAGTTAAGCAACTGTCTCCCAGTTGGCAAGCTTGCTTACCTTTAGCATGTTTGATTGTATTGGGGTGGGGTTATGTGGCAGTAGCCCAAACCCCGGCTGCTGGGCCAACAACAGCAGAATTAAAAGTTGCCCTAGACACTCTTTGGGTAGCGATCGCTGCGTTTTTGGTATTCTTCATGAACGCTGGTTTTTGTATGTTAGAAACCGGCTTCTGTCGCCAGAAAAATGCTGTTAACGTTCTTGCCAAAAACTTAATTGTGTTTGCTCTCGCTACCGTTGCTTTTTGGGCAATTGGTTTTGGCTTAATGTTTGGCGACGGCAATGATTTTATTGGGCTAAGTGGGTTCTTCTTAGGAGGAGCAGATAACAGTCCCGCCACTGCAAAAGAATATCAAGGTATATTTAGTGCTTTAAACTGGGCTGGTGTACCTTTAGCTGCTAAATTTTTGTTCCAATTAGTGTTCGCGGGAACAGCAGCCACAATTGTTTCTGGTGCAGTAGCAGAAAGAATCAAGTTTGTTGACTTTTTAATTTTCAGCCTTTTACTCGTAGGTATTGCCTACCCCATTACCGGACACTGGATTTGGGGCGGTGGTTGGTTATACAAACAGGGTTTTTGGGATTTTGCTGGCTCTACAGTTGTTCACTCAGCAGGTGGTTGGGCAGCCTTAATGGGAGCAGCCTTTCTTGGCCCTCGGATTGGTAAATACCAAGATGGAAAAGTTGTAGCCTTACCTGGTCACAACATGAGTATTGCCACTTTGGGCTGTTTGATTCTGTGGTTAGGTTGGTTTGGTTTTAACCCCGGTTCTGTAATGGCGGCTGATCCCAATGCCATTACTCACATTGCTTTAACAACCAACATGGCAGGTGCAGCTGGTGGAATTGCGGCAACTGTTACAGCTTGGTGGTACTTAGGTAAACCCGACCTGTCAATGATTATCAACGGTATTCTGGCAGGGTTGGTAGGGATTACAGCATCTTGTGCTTACGTCAGCATTCCTAGTTCTCTCATTATTGGTTTAATTGCTGGGGTATTAGTAGTTTTTGCTGTCCCCTTCTTTGACAAACTCGGTATTGATGACCCCGTAGGTGCTACTTCTGTTCACTTGGTGTGCGGTATCTGGGGAACTCTTGCTGTTGGTCTATGGTCTGTTGGCCCTGGTGTTTATTCTTGGTATGGTGAGGGACTTGGCCCTGCCAAGGGTTTATTTGCTGGTGGTGGTGTAGGACAGTTAGGCATCCAGTTTTTAGGCGTGATTTCTGTCGGTGGTATGACTGTACTTCTCAGCACCATCATTTGGGCAATACTGAAAGCTACCTTGGGTATTAGAGTCACCAGAGAAGAAGAAATGGAAGGTTTGGATATTGGTGAACATGGCATGGAAGCCTATAGTGGATTCCTCAAAGAAGCTAGTCCTAGTGGATTCACAGAAGGTGGTGAATTTGGTGGCTACTCTTCTGGTGAGAGCAAAATTTAAACCTAAGCTTCAAAATCAGATCAAAGGTTCAAACCCAGAAATCTAGATAGTTTGTTTCTGTGTAGCACTTTTGAATCTGTATATCTGGTTTGCATCAAGACCCGCCACGAAAACTGTTTCTGTGTAGACAGGTGGCGGGTTTTTCCGTATACAATCTCATTTAATAATGAGCTGCTGTGCCAACAGCAACGCAATAAAGTGCGGCATGACGCTGGCCATCAATACCCAAAATCTGATTGACACTGGTATCTTGAAATCCGCCTAGACAAAGACTACCAAGTCCCAACTCTACAGCCATTAGGCAGATATTTTCAGCCTGATGACCAGCTTCAAACAAGACAAAGCGGTAGCCACGTGTACCATATTTATAGAGCGATCGCATGAACACACCAGTCAGAATAAACAAAGCATTGGCGTGAGTAATATAGTCCTGCTGTAATAAAGGTGCAATAAATTCACTGGGTACAGTCTCATTCACCCAATGTAGTCCATGACCACGTGGCTCATAGTGATATAACCCCGCAGATAAACCTGTTACTGCCTGTATAGATACAAACATTTCAATCGGATACAGTCCACCAGCAGAAGGTGAATTTCGCCCCTCATAGGTATAACCTTCCACCTGACGCACCCCATTTATCCCACAAGCGGCATCCAGTAACTGTGCCAGTACAATCTGCGATATTTCCGTATTTTTAAAGGCTCGCACTGAACAGCGTCTGCTCAACAGACTAGCAAGGTGGTTATCCCGTGGTGCGGGTGGCAATTCCACAACAGGAGCATCTGGCATATAGCGCATTTCACTAGCTGGAACTGGCTGTGCGTAAGCTTCCGGTGGTGGGGAATTTAAATGGTAAAGCAGGGGTAACTCTAAAGGCTCGTTGACTTTGTACATAGTTAATGTAGAGGGATTGGGGACTGCTCACAGGTGTAGGTTTTTTACGCTTTGTCTATAAGACACTGTTTTAGGGTGTAGGGGTGTAGGGGTGTAAGGGTGGATGAAAATATCATTCTGTCGTTGGTTTGATAGTCATCACTCACTGCTCTATTAAAAACCTACACCTTTCAGACTGGGGACTGGGTGTGGCTTTTGTTTTCCTACTCCCCCTGTCTTCCCTGCTTCCTGCCTCTAATCAAGAGGATGTGGGCAAGGATTCAGGTCATCTGGAGTACGTCGGCTACCATAGCCTAGACGTTCTGGAACTTCAAACAAACGCCGAGTTCCAAGGGGTTCTTGACCGTAACCAAAATATATTGGCACTAATTCACTAGCTAACGTCCGTACTACTCGAAAACCGAGTGGTACAATGTCTGGGGTGGTTACATCTACTAAATAAGCTTCAGCACCAACTTGATTGAGTTTTGTGACTACTGATTGTAATTTTTCTACTTCCGTGTGGTCAGCATATATCGGTAAATCTTCAATATTGCGTCGTTGATCATGGTGCAGTAGAAAATCTAATTCCCCCAGTTTTGTGGTTGCGTAAAAGAAAGCACTGTGATCCTTTAAATCCTGGATATCTTGATATTGATGAAGATTTGCACCATCTCCGATTGTCATACGACTGATATCGTGGGGACGAGCTTGGCAAACTTCAAAGATGGCTTTGCGAAAGGCTGTTGCACCATCTAAGTCACATCCTAAGCCAGTGACAAGGGCGGGACTTTGACCAGAACGGTCAATTGCCAAGGCTGCAATCACTGGTACTTGAGTGTCTGTGGTGAGGTCAAATGCTATCAACTCTATCCCAAATCTGGCATAGTTACGAGTGATCGCAGTTTCAATGCCCGGTTTATGATGGAAATCAATGCGGGGGGCTGGAAGACGGTTTAACCATGTAATCATGAAAGCATCACGTTCAATCAACTCACACAAACCCCTATAGGCCGCAAACTCTACAGATGGGCCACTCGCCATGCCGTTAGTCGTCACAGGTAATATAGAATCCCCTAATTGATGACTACAAAAATTGAGATACACTGAGGCGGCTGGGAGCAGAACTTGCTTTTGAGTACGCAGATTCCAAGCTGTAACCCAGGAAGTCTGCATTTTCGGGTCAAAAGTAGGAAAAGGAAAATTGGGGTCAGAGTATTGCTGTTGCGAAAACGAGAAAAAAACTTGTGGAGGAACAGCCCCTTCAGCTAAATTTTCGTAATTACTGACAATTATTTGTCTGCGATCAACGATGCTCCCACAATAACGCTCTAAAGCTTCGCCGACAGCACCGACAATAGCTTGTTCGTCAGTCATACCTTTGCCTACACCGTAACGCAGATCATCTGGGGATTTATAGATATTGAAATGCGAAAGTTCCACTTGCCACAAGACAGGCAGTTCAAACTCTGTATAGGGCTTGCTTAATCTCTCCAATTTCTGAATGATGCCAGTATGGGGACTGACCAAATCCCGCCAGCGTGGACTAGCAACTGTTGCGTTCATTATTTAAGAATTGCGAATGGAAGAACAATGAGGACAACCAGGCTTTTTAAGGACAACATTGTGAGTCAATTTGGTGGTGATTAAATCTAAATGCAGTAATTTCCCGTCAGTGGCAATTGGTAGGCCAAGTAACATTTTCAGAGCATCAAGCACTAAGTAACTACCAACTAACGTGTGACCTATAGGCAAATTTTCTCGCAGTTGGGGTTGAGACCGGCGATCGCGATCTAAAAATCTTTCTAGTTGCAGTTCTGCTTCCGGTAACTTAGCACAAGCTATAGACCGCATTCGATAGCAGAGATAACAGGGACTATCATTACCCACAACTAAAGGGCCGACAGTCCCTTCAATCCCAAAAGCTCCCCCAGGGAGTAATGGACATTGCATCTTTAAACAAAGTCGGTTGAGGCGATAGGCTAAATTAACTGGGACTGCATCGGTGGCGACAATGGCTAAATCAACATCATCCAGCAAAGCTGTCACTGTTTCATCATCAGTCAAAGTATCCGTAATAGCCTCGGTTGTAGTCACTCCCCCTATGGCTGCAATCTGTCGAGCTGTTTCCTCAGCCCGAAAATTACCAAATTCACTAAATCCCCAATTTGCCATCATTATGGAATCATAGGGAGATGTAGAAATACTGTCACATAGACGGAGAAATCCAATACCACAAGCCGCTAGATTGACTGCTGCTACAAGACCTGAGCCTCCTAGTCCAAAAATTGCGATGCGAGCATTGGCTAAACGCTCTTGAGCATCTTGTTGCTGAAAACCCAGTTCATGGTAGAGGCCAAGTTGAGGCAGCAATTGAGCGCGACTCTCTAAATCAAATGTGTCGTCTCGATATTCTTCAACTAAGCGATTTTCCATCAAAAATGCTAAACATTGATCTAAAGAGGAATCTGTAATTTGTTCCCAGACAGCCGTACGTATTTCGCCTATTGTGTGCGTACCATCTAGTAAAGGAAAAACAATTCTTTCTACATCTTGCAGTGCTTGACCATCTACTTTCAAAGTCCGTCGCGTTGTGTTGAAGATCATCGTTTCTCTGTCTTTATCGGCATCTGAAGGCATAACCTGAATCAAAAGATGCTCTAGTAAGCGTAACCGTTGATTGTCATTTAATTTCATAGGTTTTTCTTATCCCAAGCTTTCAATAAACAGGGGTTTAGGGGAAGAAAAAGTGTTGTTGTTATTAGGTGGCGCATCAACCGCCACCTGTAAAACTGTTCTTGAGAAGAATATTTTGGGAGAAAAAATGATCTGATTTGGTTAATATTAATTTCTGTGCGATCGCTACGTTACTACTGATGCCATAGTGAAATTTTATATGCTTATTAACAAACTCACTTCCTACGACGACAGTAGTTGAAAAAAATGGACAAAAGCAACAGTTTGAAATTTTGCAGCTAGCTACAAAGCCGTATTTTTAGTATCCGAATCCCATCTCAGAATCTTCATCAATTACACTTGATGCTGAACCAATACCGCACCCATGACATTTACCGCAGCCACCACATCGGCCACATCGACCACAACCGGAACATCGACCACAACCGAAACATCGACCACAACCGAAGCATCGACCACAACCGAAACATCGACCGCAGTTACCTATAATGGGAGCAACTACTCCTTGAATTGCTAATTTTTCCCAAGCTGCCATTTCTGCATCTGAAAGCAGGACTTGTTCAAGTTTATCGTCGCTGTCTGCCAAACGCATTTCTATAGTTTTTTCGAGCAATTTTGTTTCGGTAAACATTATCATTTACTCCTTGTAACCTAAACTAATCTGGACTATTTGAACATCTGCATTCTTCACAGCGAATAGTGATAAGTATGCCCATCTGTTACAGAGTTTGATCACTGGATATGTAAGAGAAATAGACAGAAATTACTCCCTAAGAAAAGCACAGTAAAGTCCGAACTATCATTATGTGATTAATCCCATTAACAGAGAACTCTCATCTCGCTATTCACAGTATTACTAGTCCACAAAAATCAAAGCTAACTGCGTGTGCTAGACAGTATGCTATCTCTAGGATTTAAATCTCCCAAAGCTTGATTCCTCAGAGCCAACTGTTGCTTTTGACCTCAAGAAGTTACTTTGATTTTCAATTATTTGAGTTCTTCAACAATATCCACGATATCTTCTTCTTAGGCTTTTTATTCTTTCCGAAGTAATTACTTATTGTCTTAATTATTATGTCTTCAGGAGTATTTTTTTTATTCTTGATGATACTAAGGTTGTAGATGAATTAGTCAAATTGTAGTTATCTTCAATCCTTATAAAAATGGAAAATAATCAGTGTAATTGAATATAGGTATGAATAGTGATTGCTATTCATAAGATAGTGAATTTTAGTAGGAAATTCCAAAAATCTCAAAAATATAGCTATTAATTAGAAAAGACTACTCCGAGAAAACTATTAACAACGGCAAACTATTTTACCAACACTAAATAACAAACAGGTTGTAATGAATGGGCGAACTAAGAGGTTGGTTGGAGGTTTACGCTAAGGCTTTATTTCGTTCTCTTCCCTTGGTATGGACAGCCGCACCACAGGAAATTTTAGTCTTGATGGTTGTGATTTTGTTGCAGGGGTTTTTACCTGCTGTAAGTGTTTGGATTACCAAATTAGTCATAGATACAGTAACAGCAGAGTTATCCTCTGGGAGAGCATTAGGCTGGAATATCGTACTACCCCTAGTTGCGGGATGGGTGGGTGCTTTATTATTAGAAACACTCCTCGACCCTTGGCGAACAGCACTTCAGGGAAACCTCAATGATAAATTAACAGCTCACATGAGCTTGATGTTGATGCGTAAAGCTGATACTTTACCCGACCTGAGCCGTTTTGAAGATGCTGAATTTTATGATGAGTTACAGCTGTTGCAAGAGCAAGTTAGCTATCAACCGTTGAATTTATTGGAAAATTTAGTGGAATTAGGTCGCTCTTTTGTGACCTTGGTGGTGATGGTGGGTTTATTGATTCCCCTAGCCTTTTGGATTCCCTTAGTGATTGCGATCGCCACTATACCCCAGGTAGTTGTGTCTGCTCAATATGGCAAAGCAATTTGGCTGACTCTGTTTGAAAATAGCCCCCAAGCTCGCAGAATGAAGTATTACACATCAGTCATGTTGACTGATACCTACGCGAAGGAAACTCGACTATTCCAGCTAGGTTCGTTTTTTATTGAGCGATATCTGCAAGCATTCCACTCTTTACACAACTCTATGCGTCATTTGCGGGGTAAACAAGCTTTTTGGTCATCTAGTTTAGCTGTTTTAAGTACCCTAGGTAATGGTTTTGCTTTTTACTGGGTTGTCCAGAAAGCCTTTAGAGGGGAATTGAGTCCAGGTAGTGTCTTGTTATTTGTCCAGTCTTTAACTTACTTCCAACAAAACCTTGCCGGGTTTGTCGGTAATGGACTGGAATTGCTAGAAAATGTCTTATATATGCAGCAATTCTTCAATTTTCTCGACAGCACAAGCCCCATGTTATTAACTGTGCCTGGAGAGAAAACCCCAAACCCCATTCGTTCTGGTATTACTTTTGAAAACGTTTACTTTCGCTACCCAGACGCTCAGGGATGGGCTGTCAAAAATATTTCTTTTACTCTGCACCCAGGTGAAACAGTAGCCATTGTGGGAGAAAATGGTGCAGGAAAAACTACTCTGGTAAAGTTACTGACTAGGTTATACGACCCCACCAAAGGCAGGATTCTAGTCGATGGCATAGACCTGAAACATTTAAACCTAGAAAAGTGGCGACAGCAAATAGCAGGAGTGTTTCAAGATTTTGGTCGCTACGCCCTCACCCTCGGAGAAAATATCGCTTTAAGCAACCTTCAAGCACTAGAACATCGAGATTTACTCAGATATGCCATAGAAAAAGCCGATGTAGTCAGACTAGTAGCACAATTTCCCACAGGAGAAGACACACCTCTGGGTAAGCAGTTTAGCGGTACAGAACTATCTGGTGGTGAATGGCAGAAGTTAGCCCTAGCTCGTGCTTTTGTGCGTCAGGAAGCTCAGATATTACTGTTAGATGAACCAACAGCCGCACTTGACCCCCGCAGCGAATATGAGCTTTATCTACGATTTGTGGAACTAGCTGAAGGCAAGACTACCATTTTGATTACCCATCGGCTAGCTTCTGTGCGAATGGCTCAGAGAATTTTAGTCCTCAAAGCTGGTCGATTGATTGAGGATGGCACTCATCAGAAACTTTTACAGCATGACGGGGAGTACACCGCCCTGTGGAATATGCAGATTCAACAGTATGGAATTACTGAGTAATAAATATTACAGAGTTTTTGAAGATTGCTTCTCTTGTACCCAATTTTTTTTGGTAGAGGATTAAGTATTGAGAACTAAAAATTACATACTAGTTCCATAGATTTCATCTATCGATAGTATTATTTTTTTGTTAAAATTTCCCGAAATCTAAATCCAAGTAACCTGGACGACAAAAATTTACAGCAAAAAGTAATCAAATGTAACCAAGTATACAAGGCTATTGCTGTTCAAGGGAAAAAGACAAAAAGACGTGATCAAGAAATTTCTAGTGATTGGGGTTGTTACCCTACTAATTTTGGCAGGGCCTCTCATGGGTCATGCCTTTGCCCAAACGCCAGCAAATGCTGCAACTGCCGATACTGGAGATACAGCATTTATCCTGATATCATCAGCATTAGTGTTGTTGATGACACCAGGATTGGCGTTTTTCTATGGAGGCTTTGTGCGATCGCGCAATATCCTCAATACATTAATGATGAGTTTTGTATTGATGGCGATTGTCGGAGTCACCTGGGTGTTATGGGGTTATAGTCTATCCTTTGCACCTGGCTTGCCGTTTATTGGCGGTTTACAATGGTTCGGTTTAAACGGTGTGGGGTTAGAAACTACTGACTATCTTAAAGGGTCAAATCCGACAGAGGTAGTTTCCTATGCGGCGACGATTCCCCATCAAGCATACATGATTTATCAAGCCATGTTTGCTATTATCACCCCGGCGTTGATTTCTGGTGCGATCGCCGAACGGATGAGTTTTCGTGCTTATTGTCTGTTTGTCTTGTTGTGGTCAACCTTGATTTACACTCCCCTAGCCCACATGGTTTGGGCTAAAGGTGGTTTCTTGGGTTTGTACGGTGGTCTAGGCGCACTGGACTTTGCTGGCGGTACGGTTGTTCATATCAGTTCCGGTGTGTCTGCGCTGGTTGCTGCTATCGTCCTAGGGCCGCGCAAAACTCACCCCGACCGCCTCAGTCCTCCTCACAACGTACCATTTATCTTACTAGGTGCTGGTTTACTCTGGTTTGGTTGGTTCGGCTTTAATGCGGGTAGTGCTTTATCTGTAGCTAGTGGGACTTCTGGTAATTTAGTCACCAACGTAGCTACTACAGCTTTTGTTGCCACTAACACAGCTGCCGCAGCTGGGGCTTTGATGTGGTTGATTTTGGAAGCAACTTTACGCGGTAAACCAACAGCAGTTGGTGCAGCAACAGGTGCAGTTGCTGGTTTAGTGGGTATCACACCAGCTGCAGGTTTCGTTGTACCATTATCGGCGATTTTGATTGGCTTTATCACCTCTTTTGTGTGTTTCTATGCAGTGAGTTTCAAGCACAAGCTAAATGTTGATGATGCTTTAGATACCTATCCTGTACATGGTGTGGGTGGGACTGTTGGCGCAATTTTGACAGCTATCTTTGCCACTGCTGAAGTCAACTCAGCCGGTAAGGATGGAGTCTTGCGGGGTAATTTCGGGGAATTAGGGGTAGAACTGGCCGCAATTATGATTGCTTACGTGATTGCAGCGGCTGGAACTTGGATAATTCTCAAAATTATTGACGTTACTGTGGGGTTAAGAGTCAAAGAGGAAGCCGAATACCAAGGTTTGGATATCAATGAACACGGAGAAGAAGGTTATAACTCTGAGTTTAGTGATGGTATCAATATAACCAAGTAATTGCTTTTAAGAAACAAGGGTGTAGGGGTGTGGGGGTGTAAGGGTGTAGAAGAGGAAAAACTTTTTTTCATTCTTAGTGGAGTTGATCTGGCTGTAAGCCTTTTTTCTACTAAGTTTTTGCACTTTTCTCTCTACTTCTTACTCCCCGTATCAGTACTTAATACTGAGTAAAATAGTGCGATTATCTAACTAGCGATTTACAATCTGAGTCAAATCATTGGAAGATTTCGCTAGTCGTGTCCACTACTGCAAAAACCTTTCCGGTCTGGGCGTTTTTTTTACTGGCAACCAACGGCATCCTGATGTTGGCGGTCATTCTGCTGATTTGGCGACAGCAGGGATTGACCGCCATTTCCAGTAATGTGCCACCTCCAGTTCCAGTCAATCAATCTCCATCCGCTACCCCAGAGTTAGGCCCCCGCCATCAACTCAGCTATCAGCAATGGGTAGATATTCTCAAGCAAGAAGCCCAAGTCGCTGCCCAACAACCTCCCCCGAAATTGAGCATTTTAGCAGGAGATTCTTTGAGTCTGTGGTTTCCTGGGGAATTATTACCCCAAGATAGAAATTGGCTCAATCAAGCAATTTCAGGTGAAACCAGCAATGGATTATTGAAAAGACTAAATTTATTTGACAAGACACAGCCAGAGACCATTTTTGTGATGATTGGTATTAATGACTTGATTCGGGGGGTAAATGATCAGGTCATTTTAGATAACCAACGGCAAATGATGATTTACCTACGAAAAACTCATCCCCAAACCAAAATCTTTATCCAATCAATTTTGCCGCACGGGGGTGCAGCCTCAACTTGGGAAGGAAGAGAGAAATTACTGGCAATTCCCAATAGTCGAATTCAGCAGTTGAATCAGCAGTTACAAAGCATCGCCATCAAAGAAAAGGTTGAATATCTAGATTTATATCCCTTGTTTGCTGATAAGCAAGGTAATCTCCGCCCAGAATTAACTACCGATGGCTTACATCTCAATCCCGCAGGCTATCTAGTTTGGCGCACCGCGTTGCAGATTTATCAGCAAAAAGTGGGGACTGGGGATTAGGGACTGGGGACAGGGAAAGCCTGGGGATAAATTAGCTTCCAACTTCTGACTTCATTTATCTTTTTACTTTCTCAATTGCGTCTTGGCACGAGAAAATCATTAAAGAGGAGACATCAACAAAATAATACATTATGGATACAAAAGCTTTTAAGCGTTCACTGCATCATTCAGAGAATTACAACCGCAAGGGGTTTGGTCATCAGGCTGAAGTTGCTACCCAATTGCAATCTGAGTATCAAAGTAGCTTAATTCAAGAAATTCGCGATCGCAATTACACTTTGCAAAGAGGCGATGTTACTATCCGCTTGGCTCAAGCTTTTGGATTTTGCTGGGGTGTGGAACGGGCTGTGGCGATGGCTTATGAAACCCGTAAGCACTTCCCAACAGAACGCATCTGGATTACTAACGAAATTATCCACAACCCTTCTGTAAATCAACGCATGCAGGAAATGCAAGTTGGGTTCATCCCTGTGGATGGCACTCAAAAAGACTTCTCTGTGGTTGGTGATCAAGATGTAGTGATATTACCTGCTTTTGGGGCTAGCGTCCAAGAAATGCAGCTACTCAATGAGAAAGGCTGTAAAATTGTCGATACAACCTGCCCTTGGGTATCTAAAGTTTGGAATACCGTCGAAAAGCATAAAAAAGGTGACTATACCTCAATTATTCACGGTAAATACAAGCACGAGGAAACTGTAGCCACTAGTTCCTTTGCTGGGAAGTATTTAATCGTTCTTAATTTAAAAGAAGCCCAATATGTAGCTGACTACATTTTACATGGTGGCGATCGCCAAGAATTTTTACAAAAATTTGCCAAAGCTTGTTCAGCTGGATTTGACCCAGATCAAGATTTAGAACGTGTAGGTATTGCTAATCAAACCACCATGCTCAAAGGTGAAACCGAGCAGATTGGTAAACTGTTTGAGCGTACTATGATGCAGAAATATGGCCCGACTGAATTAAATCAACATTTCCAAAGCTTCAATACCATTTGTGATGCTACCCAAGAACGCCAAGATGCGATGTTGGAATTAGTGGAACACAAATTAGATTTTATGGTCGTAATTGGTGGTTTTAATTCTTCAAATACAACGCAATTACAACAAATTGCTCAACAAAGAGGACTGCCTTCATATCATATTGATTGTGTGGAGCGAATTAAATCTAGAAATTCAATTGAACATCGGCAATTAACTGGCGATTTGGTAATTACAGAAAACTGGCTACCAGAAGGCGAAATTGTTGTTGGGGTTACTTCTGGTGCTTCCACACCTGATAAGGTGGTAGAAGATGTAATTCAGAAGATTTTCGCTCTCAAGGCGACTGCGGCGGTGTCTTAACTACAATGAGTGCCAAGTTCTGAGTAATATCAAAATTACCCAACACTTCGGCACTTGCTCAATATTTAGCAGCAATATTTAAGTCTCTGATATCGTCGTGTGGGAGAATTATCTCAACCACTCCGAAAACGGATAAAAACTCTCTCCTTAGAAAAATTAGAAAATCTGGGAGAAGCACTCTTAGATTTTCAGGCAATTGCAGATTTAGAAACTTGGTTAAATTCAATAGAGTCGTAAAAGCGGAATCGTAAAAATCTCCCGACCGTTTGCCAAAATCAGTTATCGCATCATTTGGTAGTCGGGAGATTGTCAATTTATCTACTGTGAGATTTTTCTGATATGGACATATTAGCCGCTACCTTACCATTTTTACCGTTGGTATGATGGGTATGGCCGTTATTATTACGGGGTTGAATCACGCCATAACCGCCATGATTGCGTTCATAAATGACGTTAATCTCACCACTGTCAGCATTGCGGAACATATAAAAATCATGTCCCACTAATTGCAGTTGCTCTAAAGCTTCTTCTAGCGTCATCGGTGGCATGGAAAAATATTTGGTACGGACAACTTCTTGGGGGAGTTCGGGAGTGCGATCGCCGATTAAATCTGCAACTACCGGTTGTGGTACAACTACTTCGTTAGTGGGTTGAGCTTGAGTTTTCTTGTCTTGTTTTCTTTCTTTATATTTTCGCAGTTGTCTAGCAATTTTATCTGCAACTAAATCAATACTAGCGTACAAGTTTTCGCTGCTTTCCTCGGCGCGGATGACACTACCATTTGCATATATAGTGACTTCAGCCGCTTGTTTAGGGTTAATTCGGGGATTGCGAGCTACGCTAAGGTGGACATCCACTTCGTTGGTGATGTTCTGAAAGTGACTAACAGCTTTTTCAATTTTTTGATGCACATATTCTCGAATCGCATCGGTGATTTCAATATTTTTGCCGTGGATGACAAGCTTCATGTAAACTCTCCCGCTCGATAGCTCAATATTTAATGTGATGTCGTCTTGATATGAAAAGAGATTGCGGTAGGTTATGTCACTGCACCAGCACCTGTTGAGAAATATTTAAATGTGCTTTTAGTCTGTTTGATCTCAGTTTTTTGCATCTATATAGTTATACTCATGTATATCCTTGACTCTGCTCCTCGATGTTGTGCGATTAGCTTGTCCCAACTTAGGCGATCGCTCTAACTGATTGCCAGACAATTAGATAGTCGCCCTATTTTCTTAATTAAGGTAGCCTAATGAATAGCTGTTTTGACTACCAGACGCATCAAGACAAACTTTACACAACCGATAGTAGTTACTTGTTTTTTGTTAAAGGAGATTTGTTTGCTTTTAGTGGAATACACAAGTCCTTCAGATGTAAAAAAATATGAAATTCATCAGCCATTACATTCGTTCCTGTTCTCTTGGCGTGATGCTTCTTGTAGAGAATTCCTCCTAACACCTTTGTGTCTATATATTCAAACTAGCACTTTGTTTTTCCCAAAGATGATTCCCTTGATGTTCCTTTAAAATCCTTTGCATAGCTTGACAATTGTTGAACATATTCCTAGAAGTTGAAATATATTTAGTGATTAACACAGTTGATATCCGCTATGAGCCGTAGTAATAATTCAGCGAAAGTAAACTATTGTTTGTTATATAACCAAGGACTGACACCATACTTAACAGCTCATGAATGGCAAAAGTCACTCCTCACTGAGCGGATTCACAATCCCGATTTAGATGATGTGTTAATCTTGCTAGAACATCCCCCTGTCTACACTTTGGGACAAGGTAGTAATGCTGAATTTCTCAAATTTGAGATTACGCAAAATCAGTTTGAGGTGTATAAAACTGAACGTGGCGGCGAGGTAACTTACCATTGTCCTGGACAATTAGTGGGATATCCAATTTTAAATCTGCAACGTTATTGTAAAGATTTACATTGGTACTTGCGGCAATTAGAAGAAGTGATTATTCGCGTCTTAGCGGTTTATGAGTTAACAGGCGATCGCATCCCGCCTTTAACTGGAGTATGGTTAGAAGGGCGTAAAGTTGCAGCGATCGGGATTAAAGTTAGCCGTTGGATTACTATGCACGGTTTTGCTTTAAATGTATGTCCCGACATGACAGGCTTTGGGCGTATTGTTCCCTGCGGTATTGCAGATAAACCTGTAGGTAGTTTAGCCGAATGGATTCCTGGAATTACCTGCGAAGAAGTCCGCAGTCATATCATCACAGCTTTTACGGAAGTATTTGGTATTGAATTTATCCTTCCAATTACGAAATAACTGTGCGGTTTTCCGTATATCCCTCTTCTGTTACTATCCGAGTATGATGATGCAGTTCTTGTTACTTTTATGAAATTCGACTTTGAGCAATAATTAATAAATTTTCAATATTTAATTCTTGCATAGCAATTAATTCCTCTTGTAATTCTAGAGGTACATAATCGACAGCAGGGAAAGCATTAATTTTGGTATTTATAATTTGTATAAAACTCCTTTATCTGTAGTAAAACTTATTATTTATTTCTAGAGTGCTTTGGAGCAATATATACTATTACTACTGTATTCCCAGTTGCTTAGAACTTGACAAATGCTTGATTAAGTGATCTGTCAAGAAACATCAGTACGAAGTATTTCAAGAACCGATTTTATGTCTATCCCCGAAATTACACAAACGTTACTCGCAGCCAAAAAAGAGAAAGGAATCAGCTTTGCAGACTTAGAAAAGATTTTGGGTCGGGATGAAGTCTGGATTGCTGCTGTCTTCTACCGTCAAGCTAGTGCTTCCGAACAAGAGGCTAAGTTAATCATAGACGCACTAGACTTAGCACCTATCTATATTCAAGAGTTAACTGCATACCCAGTCAAAGGCTTGGGGCCAGTTGTTCCGACTGATCCTCTGATTTATCGTTTCTATGAGATTATGCAGGTATACGGTTTTCCCCTCAAGGAAGTGATTCAGGAAAAGTTTGGCGACGGGATTATGAGTGCTATAGACTTTACTATGGATGTGGAAAAAGAAGCAGATCCTAAAGGCGATCGGGTTAAACTCACTATGTCCGGTAAATTCTTACCTTACAAAAAATGGTAGTCTATAAAGACTTTTGAGACAGCAATTTAATTCGCAACAAACAACAACCAGAACAATTATCGACTTTTCGCCCTATTACACACAACAATACGGACAAGCCTATTTAGGTGATAGTCTGGAAATCATTACGACTATCCCAGACAGCAGTATTAACTTAATTCTCACTTCGCCACCATTTGCTTTAACACGCCAAAAGGAATACGGTAACGCCAGCGCAGAAAAATATATTGAATGGTTTTTACCTTTCGCCGTTCAATTTAAACGAGTTTTGACTGACAATGGTTCATTCGTTTTAGATTTAGGCGGTGCTTATCTTCCTGGTAATCCTACGCGCAGTATTTACCAGTACGAACTTCTAGTCAGACTATGCAAAGAAGTCGGCTTTTTCCTCGCGCAAGATTTCTATCATTACAATCCAGCACGACTACCCACCCCAGCAGAATGGGTAACAATCAGAAGAGTACGTGTCAAAGATGCGGTGAATGTTGTTTGGTGGTTGTCTAAAACACCCAACCCCAAAGCAGATAACAGAAAAGTCTTAAAGCCCTATAGCCACAGCATGAAGCAGTTACTCAAAAACGGCTATAAAGCTCAAATGCGTCCAAGTGGACACGAGATTTCTGAGAAATTTCAAAAAGATAACCAAGGCGCAATTCCACCGAATTTGCTAGAAATTGCCAACACTGAGTCTAATAGTGCTTATTTACGACGCTGTAAAGCAGCCGGAGTTAAACCTCATCCAGCAAGATTTCCCCAAGGGTTTGCTGAATTTTTCATCAAGTTTTTGACTGATGAAGGCGATTTAGTCCTAGATCCGTTTGCAGGTTCTAACACGACTGGTTTTGTTGCTGAAACTTTACAACGCCGATGGATTTCATTCGAGATAAATCAAGATTATGTTATGGGAAGTCGTTATCGATTTGGTGATTAGTTAATAGTCAATCAGTCAATAGGGGGAATTTTATGTATGAGCAAGAATTTAGAAATCAGAAGTCAAAATTAAGCATGAGTGGTGAAACAAGAATTTAGGAAACTCTTGTTTTATTAAAATGTTGGAAATCGAATATTAAATCATGCTTGATTCTGACTTGTCGATTCTGATTATAAATTCTGGCTGTGATATTGACTGGGTAATGGGGACTATTAACTTTAGAAAGCAGATTCAGATTTCACCATTTACTTGCATTTGATGGACTTGATCTGCTAATTCTTGACGACTTTGATCATCAAGCTTATCTATTGCTAACATTCCCATGAGGATTACCTCTTTTAGAGTTAATCGGGTGGAATGTGCTTGTTTCTGCACTATTTCTTTAATAATTGGACTGACACCAATTGCTGTACTAGCTCTAGCCACAAAATTACAGGGAAAAATCAATTACTTCGCCTAAATCTTAGCACTTCTTACTAGCTTATTCATCAATATAATTGAATTTAAATATGTCAGAACACATAACTAAATGTTTTAATGCAAAATTTTAAGTATATAGTATTAATTAATACATTCAATTAATAATTAAACATAAGAAATATTATCTAGGATTATTTATACATTTAGATATGCTATTTCTGAAGCTGAATATCAGGGTTAACTCTATCTCGTCTATATACTAGAAAAGATAAGCTTTAAAGAATTTGTAAATTGTCAAAGATAATATCGTTAACCTGGTTTACAGAAATATACATAATACATAAGAATGATATTTTAACCACCGTAAAATTTCCTGAATACGGACAATTAAGACTGTCAAAGGGAAAAGCAGTAATGAGAGGAGAGAAACAGCGATGAGGGATTCTTATCTGTTGGCAGCAGGCTTGTTAACAGGATTGGCAATACCGGCATCAGCTTTTCCACAATTGTCGATTTTGCCGGAACAACATGACTCTCAGTTGAGTACAAAACCAGATTCCCAAACCATAACAGATGCACAATATCTCCTCACACGTAATGTGTCAAATCCAGAATTTAGCAATCAAGTATCGCAACTAGGAGAAAGTTTACAACCAAAACTCAGTAAAAAACCTGTCTCTCAGCTACTAAATCTCTCTTTCCCAGAATTGAGCAGCCAAATTTTACCCACTTCAGAGGCTTCAGAACCAAGAGCTAGTGAGAAAAAACTGTCTAGTGAGGATTTGACTAATCCAGATTTGCCAATATCACTAGATTCTTTATTCAATCCTAGTCATCAACCGATTAACTTACTGCTAACCTCTGGCAATCAACTTTACTATCAAAGACTGGCAGCACTCAAGACAGGTCAAATTTATACCCGCACAGATATCGATCCAGGATTAGGGGAATCAAGAGGAAAACAGCAATTAACTTATGAGGACTGGAAAAGTTTACTGGCTTTAGAAGCCAAAGCGATCGCCCAAGGTCAAGGTAAAAATCGTCTCAGTATCTTAGTCGGTGACTCCTTAAGCCTGTGGTTTCCCAGAGCAAAGCTGCCTACTGGTAAATTATGGCTGAATCAAGGCATATCTGGAGATACTTCTGGTGGAATAGTCAAACGATTAGCCGCCTTTTCACAAACTCGCCCAGAAGCAATCTACATCATGGCTGGGATTAACGATTTGAGAAAAAGTGTTAGGGACGAAACTATCTTGCAAAATCACCGCCGGATGATGCGTAGTTTACGACAAAATCACCCCAAAGCTCAGATATTCGTGCAATCTATTCTACCAGCTCACGTATCAACAATATCTAATAGTCGTATTCGCCATCTCAACACCAAAATTGCTCAGATTGCTAAACAAGAAGGAGTGAATTACTTAAATATACATAATTGGTTTACGGATGCTGATGGCAATTTGCGCTCTGATTTAACCACCGATGGCATACATTTGTCTCCAGATGGTTACGATGTTTGGCGATTTGCCCTCCAACAAGTAGAGTTCAAACTTTCTCAAACAAAAAACTGAGCATCCCTAGTGATCAAATTGCAGATTTATGGAAGCTACCGATAACGATTTTATTGCTATACGCTCCGTTATAGAAAGACAACTAGAAGCATTTCAAAAAGATGATGCTCAAGTTGCTTTCTCTCTTGCTAGTCCTGGAATTAAAGAGCAATTCCAAACCGCAGAAAACTTTATGCGGATGGTAAGTATGAGTTACCCAGCTGTTTACCGTCCACGTTCAGTATTTTTTGAGAAAATCACCACTATTCAAGACAATATTACTCAGCCAGTATTATTGCTAGCACCGGACGGTATGCCCCTGCGAGCTTTATATTTTATGGAAAAGCAATGGGATGATTCCTGGAAGATTAACGGTTGTATTTTAGTCTCTGTAGAGGCGGAGACTATCTAAGAGAAGTAGGGAAACAAGGGAGACAAAGTAAAATTTGTTACCATACCCAATGCCCAATTCTCAATCACGCACTGAGCGTTTGATTGAGGACTTGGTTTAATTTGCCACTGCGATAGCCTTCTAAATCTAAAGTGACATAAATAAATCCAAATTCTTGGAAGGCGGCGACTACAGATTGTAAATCTGTCATCAGAACGAAATCTTTAATTTTTTCTGGTGGTAGTTCAATGCGTGCTGTGTCGCCTTCGGAACGGACACGCAAATTTTGCCAGCCTAATTTCCGCAGGTGAATTTCTGCTCTACCGACACGCTGTAATTTAGCTACGGTAATTTCCTCGCCATAGGGAAAACGGGAACTCAGACAAGGTTGGGCTGGTTTATCCCACCAGGGTAAACCTAGTTGTTGAGAAAGTTGTCGGACTTCTAACTTTGTTACCCTAACTTCCGCTAAAGGCGATCGCGCACCTCGTTCTTTAGCGGCTTGGATTCCTGGGCGATAATCATGCAAATCATCAGCATTCACCCCATCCACTACATAGGGATAGCCCAACTCTAAAGCCAAAGGTTTGAGGTTGTCGTGTAGTTCACTCTTGCAAAAATAACAACGATTCACGGGGTTAGCAGTGTAGTTGGGATTTTCCATTTCATGGGTTTGGATGATTTTGTGAGGAATCCCAATAGTTGCGGCTTGAATTTTCGCATCTTCTAGTTCTTCTGGTAGCAGCGAGGGTGAAACAGCCGTCACAGCCAAAGCGCGATCGCCTAAAACATCATAAGCAATTTTAGCTACCAAAGTGCTATCAACACCCCCAGAGTAGGCAATCAAAGCTTGTCCCATCTCTGCAAATAAAGCTTTTAGTTTCTCTAGTTTTTCTGTCAGCATCATCATTAATAATCATTAGTCAATGGGCATTAGAGATAGTAGCAAATTTTACTTTATCTGCTTTGTCTCCCCTGTCACCTATCACCCGTCACCTTCTACCTGACTGTATTTTGCTACTAAATCGGCCAACATTGATAAGTCAATGGGCTTAGAAATATATTCATTGAATCCCGCTGTTAGGCAGATTTCGCGATCGCCTTTCATGGCCATTGCGGTTTGGGCAATGACGGGAATTTTCTGGTATTGTGGTTTCGCTCGTAACTGTTGGATCAAATTCAGACCATTGCTATCGGGTAAGCGTATATCCATTAAGATAACAGCTGGCTGTTTCTGGGTAAGTGCATTCCACATTTCAGCCTCATTTATCACCCAAGTCACTTGATAGCCTAACTTAGCTAGATGAATTTGCATCATTTCAGCATTAGGTACATCATTCTCTACTAGTAAAATTTCTCTGCAATTGCTGGGATTTATGGGTAAAGGCTGTAAATATACTGGTGGTTCATCCTCTTCAATTTCTGTAGGTAAAACTGCTGCTATTGGTTTTAGAGGCAAAGTGATTGTAAAACGAGAACCACTATCAACTTCTGATTCTACCTCTACATAACCATGATGAATTGCTGCCAGTTTTTGAGTTACAGCTAAACCCAAGCCAGTACCTTCATTTTGGCTAGAGGAAGAATGAGGAATTTGGTAATAAGGTTGAAACAGTAAAGCTTGGTGTTCTTTGGGTATGCCAGTACCTGTATCCCAAACTGTAAAATGCACTAATGAATTTTGTTGTGTCACTTTTAAACCTACAATGCCTTTGCTAGTAAATTTTAAAGCGTTAAACAGCAAATTTAAGAGCATTTGCTTGAGCCGTAAAGGATCAGCTATCAAGTTTGTGACTTCAACATCTATTTCTAAAACTAATTTCAACCCCTTATTGCTGGCTTTTTCTTTGACTAGAGTCAGAACATTACGACACAATTCCGGGACATCGACTTTTTCCCATTGCACTTCTAACTGATTAGCTTCAATTTTAGACAGATCCAAAATATCGTTAATTAAAGCTAGTAGATGTTTACCACTGGATTGAATGATATTTAAATACTCTCGATGGCGTTCTCTGGTGGGATCGTAGCCTTGAGCTAACAGTAAGTGGGTAAAACCAATAATTGAACTGAGTGGTGTGCGAATTTCGTGGCTGGTGTTAGCTAAAAACTGGTTTTTGAGTTGATTTGTTCGCTTTAATTCTTGATTAGAATCGCAAAAGTGCTGCGATCGCTGTTCTAAAGCTTGTAACTTTTTGCAGTGAACTAATGCTTGAATACAGTGCTTGGTTGCTTTATCTATAAATTGCTGAGTAAGTTGCTCTTGTGCATCTATGACAATTTTAGCTTGTGAGTTAGATTTGACCGTAGCCAGAAGTAACCATCCCATCACCCCAGATGATACTTCGGATAATTGCCAAGCTTGAGGGGGTTGTTGAGTCGCTAAATCTTGTAAATCTTGAAGTTTAATTGCTGTTTGTAATTCCAAACGCAGTTTCTTACCACCCTTGAGCGTTAATTCCGCTACAGAGGGCTGGGAATCAACAGATAGTGGGCAAGAAATATAGTAAACTTTACCAACTGTGTCTTGCGGTAGGCAAATAACAATAGTTACCGCACTATTTTTTAAAGCCATGCCAATTTCATCTGCCACAGTTTGCCAGATTTCTGCTTCTGGGTTGTTGCTTGGGGAGCAACCCGTAACAACAGCTAGCAGACAATCATGTAGGCGACTTTGTAGCTGGTTCAAGCGGCTCTCCAGCCATAACTCAGCTCGAAGTCTTTGGATTGTGGCATCTACCTGTGAGTTGTGTTCTGGTAAGCTTGAATACTGCTGCATGGTCAACCAGACCGTTGGACAAGTTTAATTACGCAAAAATTGCGAACAGGATTCTATGTATATTAGCTCACAATTCTCTGATGTCGATAAATCATAACTTATTAGTGTCGATCATCACCGTATAGCCAAAAACATTATTTGATATCAACCACTACAAATGAATATTAGCTGACTTTTTTAGATAAAAACTGATGGTTACACAAATTATTCAACTTATCGTCAATGGTATTGCTGTAGGGAGCATTATTGCTTTAGGCTCAGTTGGACTGACACTCACTTACGGGATTTTACGGTTGTCAAATTTTGCTCATGGTGACTTTTTAACTTTAGGAGCTTATTTGACGCTATTTATAAATACCTTTGGGGTGAATATTTGGCTGTCTATGATTGTGGCAGCAGTAGTTACAGTCTTAGCGATGGTGTTATCAGAAAAATTATTGTGGTCAAGAATGCGCTCTATCCGTGCTACTTCCACAACACTTATTATCATTTCCATTGGCTTGGCTTTATTTTTACGTAATGGCGTGATTTTAATTTGGGGTGGTAAGAATCAAAATTATGATTTACCGATTACTCCCGCTTTAGATATTTTTGGTGTCAGAGTCACGCAAAATCAACTGTTGGTTTTGGGTTTAGCGGTGTTGATAATTTTGGCTTTGCATTATCTATTGCAAAATACGAAAATTGGCAAGGCGATGCGGGCTGTAGCTGATGATTTAGATTTAGCCAAAGTTTCGGGGATTGATGTGGATCAAGTCGTCTTATGGACTTGGATCATTGCTGGTTCACTCACATCTTTTGGTGGCAGTATGTATGGCTTATTGACGGCTGTACGCCCCAATATGGGATGGTTTTTGATTCTACCCTTATTCGCTTCGGTCATTTTGGGAGGGATTGGGAATCCTTACGGCGCGATCGCCGCAGCTTTTATCATTGGTATCGTGCAGGAAGTTAGTACTCCTTGGCTGGGTTCACAGTATAAGCAAGGTATTGCCCTATTAATCATGATTTTAGTGTTACTCATTCGTCCCAAAGGTTTGTTCAAAGGCACGATGTGAGTAACACTATCAGCTTTTGGGCATCGGAGAGGCATTGCGGTCTTCTCTACGACACACTCCGCGTTCGTGGAGCGCGTTTCGTAGAGAAGGGGTCTACCCCAAACTTTAGATGCCTGCGGCAAGCCCTTTGGGTGACTCTAGGAGCGTAGCCTTAGCGACGCTCCTAGAAAATCAAGTGCCATCATTGGGCATTGTTGATTTATCCATGCCCCATTCCCTATCCCCCATACCCAAGCTAACTAGTCAATGATGTGGAAGTAGTAAGCTGCTACCAAAAAGTTAACAGCTAGTAACAATAATGCCCAACCTGTACGGAAAGTATAGGGGGGTTTAGCACCTGAGTTTGCAACTGCGGGACTTTTAACTTTAGCCATAGAGCGATACTCCAAAATGTCATGACTTTTTCAGAAATACCAAACAGAGGGGCAAATTATCAAAATTCTTTAAAAATATTTGTGTGACCTAGCTATAACTGCAAATATTCTGAGGAAATACTGGGGATTGGAGATTGGGGATTGGGGACTGGGGATTGGGGAGCAGGGGGTATAAAACCAATCACTAATGACTATTGACTAATGAATCAATTCATCTCGCGAATGCAGGCGGTACAGTCGCCAATTATTCCTGTGGTTGGGGAATTAATTAAAAATTCTCCAGGGACTATTTCTTTGGGACAGGGTGTGGTTTCTTATAGTCCACCACCGGAAGCTATAGAACTTTTACCGCAATTTTTAGGTGAAAGTACTAATAATTTGTATAAGGCTGTGGAGGGCATTCCACCTTTATTGACGGCATTGGCACAAAAATTATTAGCATTTAATCAGATTGAAATTAATACAGAAAATTGCATCGTCGTCACGGCAGGAAGCAATATGGCATTTATGAATGCTATTCTTGCCATTACTTCCCCTGGGGATGAAATTATTTTGAATACGCCTTATTACTTCAACCATGAGATGGCGATTACGATGGCTGGTTGTCGTGTGGTGTTAGTAGAAACAGATGAAAATTATCAATTGCAACTCGATGCGATCGCTCAAGCTATTACAGCTAAAACACGGGCAGTTGTCACCATTTCGCCTAATAATCCTACTGGTGTAGTTTATTGTGAAAAATTATTGCGTCAAGTTAATCAACTTTGTCGCGATCGCCAGATTTATCACATCAGCGATGAAGCATATGAATATTTTACTTATGACGGTGTAAAACATACTTCTCCCGCATCATTTGCTGGCAGTAGTGAATACACAATTTCTCTGTTTAGTCTTTCCAAAGCTTATGGTTTTGCGAGTTGGCGTATTGGCTATATGGTGATACCGAAACACCTGCTGGTGGCGATTAAAAAAGTCCAGGATACGATTTTGATTTGTCCGCCAGTAGTGTCTCAATATGCGGCCTTGGGAGCATTGCAAGCAAAAGACGAGTATTTACAGGAAAATATTGGTGCGATCGCTCAAGTACGGCAAATAGTTTTAGAATATCTCGAACAGCTACAAGGCTTATGCACCATCACTCCTGCTGACGGTGCGTTTTATTTTTTCCTCAAAGTACATACCCAAATAGATGCTTTTACATTAGTCAAAAGACTGATTCAAGAACATCAAATTGCCGTCATTCCTGGCACAACGTTTGGTATGGAAAATGGCTGTTATTTGCGAGTTGCCTATGGTGCATTGCAAAAAGATACTGTACAAGCAGGGATGGCAAGATTAGTTAATGGTTTAAAAACTATCTTAGTGACTGCAAAATGAGAAAATAAAAACCGCACTATTGAATTTTCAGTTTTTAGCTTATGTCCATTATTAATAAAATCATTGAAGTCGAAACTGCCACAGGGATTAATATCTATAACATTACACCCCAAATCAAAGAGTTTCTTGCGGAAACTAATATAAAAAATGGTCAAGTATTAATATTTTCTAGACATACCACCACAGCTTTAGCAATTAATGAAGACGAAGAGAGACTATTAGAAGATATCAAAGTATTTTTAAATAAACTCGCACCAGAAACAGACCGTTACTTACATAACGACCTACATTTAAGAGTTGTCCCAGAAGACGAGCCAATGAATGCTCACTCCCACCTCATGGCAATTATGCTGACTACCAGTGAAGTTATCCCCATTGTTGACAGCCATTTAGCCCTAGGAACTTGGCAATCAGTATTATTCTTTGAATTAGATGGCCCACGCAAAAGAAGCATCTTTTTGCAAATATCAGGAGAATAGGGAACAAGAAAGTTAACAGGTAAGAGAAAATTTTTCCTTTTACTTCCTATGCCCAATTCCCAATTCCCTGATTAATCTAAACGAAACTCAACAAAGTCCACTTGTGTAAACAACATATTCTTATCTATTGCTGACAGAATCTTATTATTCGCACTTTCAGAACTTAAGCAGCGACAAACTAATGCTGCCACATCTGCACGTTGAATACTTCCAACAATGCGCGTATCTTCTGTTAACACCGCATTACCAGTAGCTGGCTCTGATTTCAGCCCACCAGGACGGACAATAGTGTAGGTGAGTCCGCTAGCAATTAAATGTTGTTCTGCTTTGTCTTTTTCGACCAAAACTGATTGCAGTGCATTTAAAGCTTGAGGAGACAAAGCACCAACACTATTACCAGTTCCAATGGAAGTCACCAAAATAAATTTCTCTACGCCTGCTTTAATGGCGGTGTCAATGAGATTTTTATTCCCTAAATAATCTGGTTTTTCCGCGTCTGAAGGCAACCCGCCTAACGTACTGATAACAGCATAAGTGGGTTGTTCTGTAATCATTGCCTTTTCTAAATCATCCACATTTAAGGCATCTCCTAAAACTACCTCAACGCCTATGGCTTCTAACTCAGCACGGGATGTTTCGTTTCTCAGCAATGCTGTGACTGAAATATTTTGATTACGCAAGTAATTGGCAATTTCTCTACCAACACCACGACTCGCACCTACGAGGAAAATGTGAGATGTACTTGTCATACCTATTCAAAATTTAAGATTCAAAATTAGGAAAGCCAGACATAACTAGTTTTTGGCAGCGCGTCTCTGTCGGATTCTGTTTCAAACCTGATTGAGAATTAATCACGCCTCAAGGATTGTATCAGAGGTCGAAGAGTATTTATACTTAACCCAAATGCGGGAGGCATTTTCAGCAGGGATTGTGCGAATCTAGTTAGGTGAATCCTCTGGGCAAAATTTATGACTAAAAAATCACGAGAAGATGCCAGGGTTGCTGCTACCTCTAAAATTTGGGGAATGACCGCTGGTATTTTCGCAATTTGTATTCCGCTTTCAGCTGTGACTCGTAGTGGCCCTATTTTACCTTTAGCGGCGATCGCTGGTGCAGCTTTTAGTACAGTGGCTGTGTGGCGCAATGATGATCAAAAATCACCATCTCATTCTTTTCCAGCACAACGTATAGAGAAATTAGAGCAAAGAATAGCCAATTTAGAAACAATAGTTAGTAGTGATGAGTTGGATTTGCACACCAAAATTCAAAAATTAGAAGCGAGCAATATTTATAATGTCCCCACTCAATCTTCTACTCCAGAAACTAAAACTTAAGATTTACTAATATGTATACTGGATTACAAAAATTACCAACATAACTATTAGCTTTTGTAACACTGAGCTACTTTTAAATTATCGGCTGGAGTTGAGGCTGTTTAACCCTCTCCCATAATACTCTTGTTTAGAAATTTAACTGTTTCTAGGGCAACAGTATCTCATTGTTAAGATTAGTTAGAATTGTCGGACATCATTTAAATTCTTAATACTTCAGTCATATTCTCAATCAAGGGTTTCAATACTGTTGTGTTGGATACTCTCTGCGAATTATGCCTTTGATTGTGTTCTATTAGACTGCGAGGATTACGGAATTTTTAATTAACTAGAAGTTATAAACTTGAGTCATTGCATTGGTATAGCTTACCCTAAGTATGCAACATTGTGCCGCAGGAATGCAGATGGATTGGATTAGCTTACTCAAAGCTCAACAGGCTGACTTCCTTCAACGTGTGAAAAAACCCAAAACCTACGATTTGTCTTTATTAGAAAGTCAGGTGAGAGGGTGTCACAGCGAAGTGATGGCATTTTGTGGTGAGGCTTTGGCAAAAATTATCGAATTTTCTCGCCAACAAGCCGAAATCCTGGCGAAGAATCCGCCTCCCATACCGCCTGAGTATCCCGAACCCCCTGACTGGACGATCCCTTTTCCCACATATTTTCAGCAGCAAGCCCAAGATTATATCTTGCGCGAGCAAATTGTCGATCGCATTATTAGCACACGGCTAGGGAAGCTACTGAAGAAAATTCCCCAAGACACTGTGCAGAATATGTTACTAGATGATGAAGGGAACTTGCGCGGTGAGAGTAAGTTTACTTACTTGCTTACAGATAACCCGAAATTAAGTGTGCAAGTTTATGTTGCTGATGGTGAAAGTTTTAATGGTATTAAGAAAGATAAAATTCGGTGGTCAGTCACTCAAGATGATTTGTTAAATCACCAAGTATTAATTTTTCTGTGTTTGTTTTATCCATCGACAGGAAAGTTAGGTTACGAAAAACAAGCTGTCATTGCTGGCTTTTTACCAAGCCATCAAGTCGGATTAACAGAACCAAAATTGTTCGTTACTCCTAGTAACTTGTTGTATGCAGGGGGGTTAAGTTGGTATTTAGAATCACTATCTGTCAAAAAAGATGTGCAGAAAGATACCTTACCTATAGTGATTGAGAGAACTATCCCCGAAACAATTCAGACTGTACCATCAGACCATCCTAAAAAAGAAATTATTGGTGATTGGGAATGTTGGCAGACCTTAAGAGGACATACTAAAGGGATTAATTGTCTAGCGTTTAATTCTAAGCATGACAACGGCATGATGACACCAATTTTAGCCAGTGGTAGTCATGGAGAAACGAAGTTATGGGATTTAAGCAAGGGCGATTTAATTGATACTTTGTCAGAATATCCTTGGGTTTTGTCTGGACTCATTGATGAGGTGAGTTCCCTAGCTTTTAGTGCAGACGGACAGATGTTAGTTAGCGGCGGTGCAGACTCCACAATTAAAATGTGGCACACAGGCGCATTAGATTTAATTGATATTCTGCACAAACATCATGGTGTGGTGCGGTGCGTCGCCTTCACACCCGATGGACGAATGTTAGCTACTGGTGGCGATGACAGGAAAATCTTGTTTTGGGATTTGATGAGTCGTCAGGTAAAAGCCATCTTGTCGTTAGATGATACGGCTGCACATTCTTTGGTTTTGAGTCGTGACGGGCAAACTTTAGTAACGGGCAGTTATCGTAAAATCAAAGTCTGGCAGACTTCCGAACCTTGGAATAGTAAGAATGTCAAAGACAAAGAACCCTTGCATACTCTCATGGGTCATGGTCACATTGTCCGCGCTTTAGCAATTAGTAAAGATGCTCAATGGCTGGTGAGTGGTAGTTGGGATCAGACAATTAAGATTTGGCATTTGGAGAGTGGGAAATTAATTCGTACTCTCAAGGGACATACAGATAAAGTGTATGCGATCGCGCTTAGTCCCGATGAACAAATTATTGCTAGTAGCAGTGCTGATCAAACTATCAAATTATGGCATTTTGACTCTGGCGAGTTATTGGCGACCTTTACAGGTCACACCGATATTGTCACATCCCTGACTTTTACCAGTTCCGGCGATATCTTGGTAAGCGGTAGTTTGGATAAAACCATCAAAATTTGGCAGAGGAGTTAGATTAATCTAGTTCTGAACTCCGTTAACGAGTCTTTGATACTCGTTCATCTATCTTTGAACTCCGTCGATGAGTCTTTGATACTCGTTCATCTATCTTTGAACTCCGTTGACGAGTCTTTGATACTCGTTCATCTATCTTTGAACTCCGTTGACGAGTCTTTTATCCTCGTTCATCTATCTTTGAACTCCGTCGATGAGTCTTTGATACTCGTTCATCTATCTTTGAACTCCGTTGACGAGTCTTTGATACTCGTTTATCTATCTTTGAACTCCGTTGACGAGTATTTTATCCTCGTTCATCTATCTTTGAACTGTCCGTTCGCTGATTTTGAGGTGGTAAGCGGAATTAAAAGCTTGAGGAGTAAAGAATCAGGCAATCAAAGAACTTTTGTGAGATGACAGGCTGATTACAAGTAATGTGAAGACAACCTAATGGAC
>Ga0209172_10000844_pt1 | contig 76673 bp, 86 predicted proteins | sample LarsenN4metaG_FD_184113 | JGI IMG/M metagenome (GOLD analysis project Ga0209172, IMG submission 184113) | Hot spring sediment bacterial and archeal communities from British Columbia, Canada, to study Microbial Dark Matter (Phase II) - Larsen... ... | reverse complement strand
GGGTGACGAGCGGGCCCGCCATGACGAGCACCTCCTTGTTGGCGAGCGCGATCGTCTTCCCCGCCTCGATCGCCGCGAGGACGGCCTCGAGGCCTGCCGTGCCCGCCGACGCGCAGATGACGATGTCGGCAGCTGGATGCGTCGCGACCGCGACGAGCCCTGCGCTGCCGGCCTCGATCGTCGCGGGCGCGTCGGCGCCGCAGAGGCTTCTCAGCCGGTCGACGCCGTCGCCCGACGCCATCGCGACGGTTTCAGGGCGGTAGCGAGCCACCTGCTCGGCAAGCAGCGCCGCGTTGTCGCCGGCCGCCAGCGCCACGACCTTCAGTCGCGCCGGATGTGCGTCGACGACCGCCAGCGCGCTGCGTCCAACCGACCCGGTCGACCCGAGAATCGCGACGTGCTTCACGTCGTTTGCAGGTAGAGATAGAAAGCGGGCGTGGCGAACAGGAGCGCGTCGATCCGATCGAGCAGTCCGCCGTGGCCGGGAATCAGCGCCCCACTGTCTTTGACGCCGGCGATCCGCTTGAGCCGCGATTCGAACAGATCGCCGCAGATGCCAAGCAGGGCGATCGCCAGTCCGACGAGTGCAAGCGACACGACGTCGGAGGCCGGCAGTACGCGCGGGCCCGCGAGCGCGAGGAACCCCGTCGCGAGCGCCGCGCCGCCGATCGCGCCTTCGACCGTCTTCTTCGGACTGATCGCCGGCGCCAGGGGTCGGCGGCCGAACATCCGCCCTGAATAGTACTGGGCCGAGTCGCTGACGACGACGGTCGCGATGAGGAGGAGCGTGGCCGGGCGGCCGCCCGTGGCGTGAATCGCCGCCAGCATGCCGAGCGGCATGCCGATGTACCACGGCGCCAGGAACCGCGCCGCGGCGCGGTCGACGGTGAGTCCCCGGAAGACGACCTCGATCGCGAGCCAGGCCACGCCGGCGAGCAGCAGCGCGAGGACGTCCGTGCGCGTCGGCGCCGCCATCCACCAGCACGTCACCGCGACGAGCAGCAGCACCGGCAGCGGGTTCACGCGCCGGCCATCGTGGTGCAGAACGTGCAGGTACTCGCGCGCGGCGACGAGCGCCACCACGCACGCGAGGAGGCGCAGTCCAACGGCCGGCAGGTAAAGGATTGCCGCGAGCGCGGCCGCGGCGAGGACGACCCCGCTCAGGAGGCGGGTCATGTCATTGTGCGCCGATGGCCGCCCGCGCCGGAGTGATGCCGCCGTACCGCCGCTCGCGTTTCTGGTACGCCAAAATCGCCTCGAGCAGGTGTCGGCGGCGGAAATCGGGCCAGAGCGTCTCGGTCACGTAGATCTCGGCGTACGCAATCTGCCAGAGCAGATAGTTGCTCACGCGCATCTCGCCGCTCGTGCGAATGAGCAGATCGGGATCGGGCTGCCCCGCGGTGTAGAGAAACGATGCGAACCGCTCCTCGTCGAGATCGTCGGGGCGCACGCCGGCCTCGATCGCGCGGCGGGCGGCGTCGACGATCTCCGCCCGTCCGCCGTAGTTCAGGGCGACGTTGAAGAGCACGCCGCGCTGCCCGGCCGTCCGATCGATGGCCGTGCGCAGCTCCTCCTGGATGTCGGGGGCGAGCTCGTCCATCCGTCCGATCACGCGGAAGCGGATGTCGTTGGTCAACAGGGTATCGAGCTCCGAGCGGAGGAACCGCTTGAGCAGCAGCATGAGCGTGTTGACCTCGGATGCGGGACGCTTCCAGTTTTCGACGGAAAACGCGTAAAGCGTCAGCACGCCGAGACCAAGGCGGGCGCTCGTCTCGACCGTCTCGCGGACAGCGTCGATGCCGGCCCGGTGTCCTTCCACGCGCGGCAGGTGGCGCTGGGCCGCCCATCGGCCGTTGCCATCCATGATGATGGCCACGTGGGCCGGCAGCCGCGTGAAATCGATCTGGCGGGCGAGCGCCTCGTCGGGATGTCCGGCCGGAATCGCTGCCAGCAACTGCTCTAGGGGCACGGTCAGTCGTCAATCATAGTCCACGCCGACGAGGAACAGGCCGTGCGGCGGGGCCGTTGCACCCGCAGCGGCGCGACTGCGCCCCGCCACGAGGGCCGACATCGACGCGGCCGGCCGCCCGCCTCGACCGATCTCGACCAGCGTGCCGACGATCGCGCGGACCATCTGGCGAAGAAAGCCGGTGCCGGCGACCTCGTATGCCAGGAGCTCCGGTTGGTGGTTCGCGGTCGGTGGTTGGTGGTTCGTTCGTGGCTCGTGGCTCGCGTGGAACACGCGGATCTCAGACCGGATGATCGTCCGGATCGTGTCCTTCACTTCGCCGCCGGCGCTGCCAAAGGCGGCGAAGTCGTGCGTGCCGACGAGCATGGCGGCGGCCGTCTGCATGGCCTCGACGTCGAGCGGCTCCGGGATGTGCCAGACGTACGCACGCTCGAACGGGCTGACGATCGGCGCGTTGCGCATCACGTATCGGTAGGTCTTCGATCGTGCACTGAAGCGCGCGTGAAAGTCCGGTGCGGCGTCCTCGACCGCCGTCACGCGAACCTCGGGTGGCAGCGACGCGTTGAGCCCGCGGAGCAATGCTTCCGGGGGATGCACGCAGGTGAGCTGGACGCTGGCGACCTGTCCGAGCGCGTGGACGCCGGCGTCGGTCCGTCCGGCGCCGTGCACCGTGACCGGCACGCCTTCGAAGCGGCCGAGCGCCTCCTCGAGCAATCCCTGAATCGAGTCGCCTTCGGACTGGCGCTGCCACCCGACGAATCGCGTGCCGTCGTAGCTGACCGTCAGCCTCACGGTACGAATCATGTTTGGGCGTCGGCCTTCCTGGAAGCCGGGAGTCAGGTTCGCGAGCCCGGTTTCACCACCGGCTGCCCCGCCAGACAGAGCGGACATGACGCCGGCGCATACGTCGGGAGCGACACCTCGGCGAGACAGTGGAACGGGACGTCGAGCTGCCGATGGCCGCCGCTGCGATCGATGATCGCCGCCGCGGCCACGACCTCGGCACCCGCCGCGCGCGCCACGTCGATCGTCTCGCGGGTCGATCCTCCGGTGGTCACGACGTCCTCGACGACGACGACCTTCTCGCCGGGCGCGAGGGCGAATCCGCGCCTGAGCGTCAGCGCGCCGTCCTGCCGTTCGGCGAACAGCGCGCGGACGCCGAGCGCCCGCCCCACTTCCTGTCCGATGACGATGCCGCCGAGCGCGGGAGAGAGAACCGCCTCGGGCCTCGTACTGCGGACGAGGGCTGCAAGTGCGGCGCCGAGCGCCTCGGCCTCGCGCGGATGCTGGAGCACGAGCGCGCACTGCAGATACCCGGGACTGTGCAACCCCGACGTCAAACGGAAGTGCCCCTCCAGCAGGGCGCCCGCCCGGCGCAACCGCGTCAGGACGTCTGCCGCATCCATTCGCGTCATCATATCGTCTGACCTGGAGTGACACATATGCGTACGACTCTGCTTCGACTCATGCGCACGGCGCTGGTGCTGTCGGCGTCGCTCGCCCCGCCGTCCATCGCCGCGGCACAGACCGACGTCCGGCGGCTGACGATCGATGACGCCGTGCGACTCGCGCTCGAGCACAACCTCGGCGTGCAGGTGGCGCGCATCGACCCGCGGATCGAGGACCTGGGCGTTGCGCAGGCGCAGGCCGCCTGGGCGCCGACGTTCACGAGCACGCTGCAGGGCGCCAGCGTCGACACACCCAACGCGAGCTTCCTGTCGGGCGCGCTCGGCCCCAAAACCACCGACGAGCGCGTTACGACCCACGTGGGCGTCGCGCAGGCGCTGCCGTGGGGCGGCAGCTACAGCGTCGGCTGGGACAGCTCGCGGGCGACGACCACCAACATCTTCACGAACTTCTCGCCGGTGCTGCGCTCGTCGCTCGCGCTGAACTACCGCCAGCCGCTCCTGCGCGGCTTCCGGATCGACACAGCCCGCCAGCAGCTCCAGGTCAGCCAGAAGAACCGCGAGATCGCCGATGTCGCGCTGCGGCAGTCGATCGCCCTGACGGTACGCGCGGTCCGGCATGCGTACTGGGATCTCGTGTTCGCGATCGCCAGCCTGCAGGTGCAGCAGCAGTCGCTCGAGCTGGCGCGCAACTCGCTCCGCGACACGCGAGCGCGCGTCGAAATCGGCACGACCGCCCCGATCGACGTCGTCGAGGCGGAGGCGGAGGTCGCGCTGCGTGAGGAGGCTGTCATCGTGGCCGAGGCGCAGATTGGGAGCGCCGAAGACGCGCTTCGCGCGCTCATCTATGACCCGGCGGCCGCCGACTTCTGGACGATCCGGATCGAACCCGTGTCGCCGCCGGTCTATACCCCGATCCCGGTCGACGTCGATGCGGCCGTACGAGCGGCGCTCGCGACCCGCACCGACCTGCAGCGGACGCGGAAATCGATCGAGACGGCGGACATCAGTCTGCGGTACTTCAGGAACCAGACGCTCCCGGACGTGACGGCGAGCGTCGACTACGGCCTGACCGGCCTCGGCGGCACCGAATTCATTCGCGGCGTGGGCTTTCCGGGACCAATCACGGGACAGCGGCAGCGCAGCTTTGGCGACGTCATCGGCGACCTGTTCGCCAACGACTTTCCGAGCTGGACGGCGTCGCTGACGGTGAGCTATCCGATCGGCCCGACGCCGCAGGAGGCCGGTCTCGCCCGCGCGCGTCTCCAGTACACCCAGTCGCAGACGGCACTCCGGAACCAGCAGCTGCAGGTGACGACCGACGTTCGCGAAGCGGCGCGGCAGGTGCTCACGAATCAGCGACGCCTGGAGACGACGCGCGTGTCGCGGCAGCTCGCCGAGCGGCGGCTCGAGGCGGAGGAGCGCAAGTTCGCGGCCGGCACGTCGACGAGCTTCTTCGTCTTCCAGGCGCAGCGCGATCTGGCGCAGGCGCGGAACAACGAGCTGCGCGCCACGCTCGACTACAACCGGTCCGTCGTCGACTTCGAGACAGTGCAGGAGGCGCCGCTGCGGTGAACTGAAAACTCACGTACTATTCCCTATTCCACCGTGCCGAAGCTTTCGGTCACCATTATCACGCTCAACGAAGCGGACCACATCGCCGCGGCGATCGACAGCGCCCGCTGGGCCGACGAAGTGCTGGTCGTCGACTGCGGCAGCGCCGACGGGACGGTCGACATCGCGCGCGCCAGGGGCGCTGTCGTCTTGTGCCGCGAGTGGTCCGGGTACGTCGATCAGAAGAATTTCGCCGCCGAACGCGCGTCGCACGACTGGATCTTCTCGCTCGACGCCGACGAGCGGATCACGCCTGCGCTGGCGGCGGAGGTGCGGGCGCTCGTCGCGACGGAGCCGCCGATGCGCGGCTATCGCGCGCCGCGCGTGACCTATCACCTGGGACGCTGGATCCGGACGACCGATTTCTATCCCGATTACCAGACGCGTCTGTACGACCGCCGCGCGGCGCGGTGGCGCGGCCAGTACGTGCACGAGTCGGTGGCGGTGGATGGACCGGTCGGACGCCTGCGGCACGAGCTCGAGCACTACTCCTTCCGGAACCTCCGCGACCAGCTCGATCGCATCAACCACTACACGACGCTGGCGGCGCGCCAGATGCACGAGTCCGGACGCCGGTCGGGCCCCGTGCACCTGCTGGTGCACCCGCCGGCCGCATTCGTTCGCAACTACCTGCTGCGGCGCGGCGTCCTCGACGGCACGGCGGGGCTCACGATTTCGTTGATGAACGCGTACTCCGTCTTCCTGAAGTTCGCGAAGCTGTGGGAGCTGCAGCGGCGTCAGTCGCCGGGAGGTGTCGATGGACGCGGTTGAATCGGACGTGACGGCTCTCTTCCTCGAGTACTCGCGTGCGGACCTGATGGACCGCCACTGGCCGCGCCTGAAATCCTGCGTCGAATCGCTGACGCCGGAACAGGTATGGTGGCGGCCAAATGAAGCGAGCAACAGCGTCGGGAATCTCCTCCTGCACCTGAATGGCAACGTCCGCCAGTGGCTGGTGACGTCCTTCACCCATGGAGAGGACGCGCGGGATCGGCCTGCTGAATTCGCCGAGCGACAGACGATTCCTCCAGCAGCGCTCCTGGCCAGGCTGGATGCGACGATGCAGGAGGCGTCAGCCGTGCTGTCGCGACTGACCGAACGCGATTTGCTCGCGACGTTTCACATTCAGGGCTATACCGTGACCGGCCTCTATGTCGTGTCTCACGTCGTCGAGCACTTCGCCATGCACTACGGGCAGATCCTCTACATCACGAAACTGCTCCGGGGTGAGGATCTGGGGTTTTACCGGGAGTTGAACACGACCGGCCGAGCGCGATGACGCGATCGGATCCGGCGCTTCGGCGGCTGCGCGCGCTCTGTCTCGCGCTGCCGGGGACCAGCGAGGTCGCCTCGTGGGGTCATCCGAACTTCAAAGCCGGAACGCGTACGTTTGCCACATTCGAGTGGATCGCAGGACGGCCGTCGATCGCCTTCAGGCTCGATCCAGTTGACGTCGGCCTCCTGCTCCAGCGCAGGCCGTTCTTCGTGACACCGTACGGCCGTGGCCAGTGGGTCAGCCTCTGGGCGGACGGCCGCGTGAACTGGCGTCTCGTCGAGCGCCTTCTGCGGCGCAGCTACCGGCTCGTCGCGTCTGGACGATCCGAACGGCGCCCGAACCGCAAATAGTCACGGTGCCCAGTCCAATCGATTTGCTCTACGGCGGCCTGGATAAGCTCGGTCCCGGAGCTGACACCGACACGCTTCACGTCTTGCGTCAGCTTCCGAGACGGCAGTTAGAGATCGTCGTCGACGCCGGATGCGGTACTGGGCGGCAGACGCTCACGCTCGGGCGGGAGCTGGCGACACCCATTCATGCCGTTGATTCACATGAACCGTTCCTGATCCGGCTCAGGCAGCGCGCGAGAGATGCCGGTCTGGAGCATCTGATACGGGCCCGCTGCATGGACATGAAGGACATCCCACGGATTTTTCCTCGCATCGATCTGCTCTGGTCCGAAGGGGCGGCATACAACATCGGTTTTGCCAACGCGCTCGCGACGTGGGCGCCCGCGATCAACGCCAGCGGTTTCGCCGTTGTCAGCGAGCTATCCTGGGTGCGTCCGCAGGTGCCGCCTGTCGTGCGCGAGTTCTTTCGGACCGCCTACCCGGATATGCAATCCGTCGAAGCGAACCTCGCTGCCGCCGAAGATGCTGGATACCACATCATCGGGACGCACACGATCCCGGATGAGGCGTGGATCGAAGACTACTACGAGCTGCTGGAACCGCGGGCGAAGGCGCTGCTCGGTCACGTCGACGCCGCCGTACGACGCATGGCCGGCGAGACGATCGAAGAGATCGACGTCTTCAGACAGTCCGAGGGCAGTTACGCCTACGTCTTCTATTTGCTCCAGAAGGCGACGCCGAACGGACGTACGAGCCCTACGGCACAGTCGGCCTCCAAGGGCCGGTGACGATCACCGTTTCGCCCTCTCCAGGCCACGGCGGCATCGTCACGCCGACGGCGGCGAGCGGTTCCGGCCCGAGACAGCGAAACTGAAAGTGCGTGCCGAGCGGAATCGTGATGCACGTGCCGGCGTGTACATCGACCACACTGACCTGATCGCCCAGCTTGCGCCACATCTGGCCGTGGCCCGAGAGAAAGAACCAGATCTCCTCCACCGTCCGATGCGTAACGGCCGTCGACGTCCGATGCGGTGCGAGCTCGAAGTGCGCCATGCTGCCGCCCGTGAGAGACAGGAGGACGCGTACGTCGGATCCATCGGGCGCGATCGCGTCGCGCTCGTCGGGGAGCTGCTTCGTGTGGAACATGGGCGCGATTGTCGCGCAAGTTGGTCCGGCTGAAGCCGGACGCCACGGACGCGGGCTAGGTGCGGCGGCGGAGCTCGTCGGCCAGGACGATGGCTTCCGCAATCTCCTTCTTCGTCTTGCGCCGCTGCCGGCTCTGGCGCTGAATCGTGAGATACGCCTCTTCCTCAGTGACCCCGAGATCCCGCTGCAGGATTCCTTTCGCGCGGTCGACGATCTTCCGCGTCTCGAGCTGCTCGGAGAGCTCCGTGTTCTCGGTCTCGAGCCGCGCCATCTCGATCTCGGCGCCGACCAGACAGGTCCGCGTGGCGTGCGGGAAGAAGCCGCCCTCGATTTCGCCGACGCGCCGCCAGTTGATCGCGGCCGGATTGCCGTTCTGCTCGTTGCAGGCGACCACGCAGCACTTGCAGCCGATGCACTTCCGCATGTCGAAATGAAAGCGGTACTGCTCGCCGTGGCCGGGCACACGGCCAGGCATGCGCGGCGTCACATACGTGAGCCCGCGGCGATCGCGCGTCGCGCGCGCGAGTAGCGGCAATACGGCCGAAGATGGCATCGACGGCTGACTCCCCAGGTCCGCGTGGTGGACCCGGTCTACGTACGCAGGCCTGACTCGTCAGGGAGTGGCGCGACGCAGCGCGGATGGTGCGCTCGCTCGGACGGGGAGCGTGCTGCGCGCTGCTGGACGGGGCCGGCATCGCCGGCACTTCGAAGATACACACTCCGGCGACACCGGACAAGAGGGGGCGAGACTACATGCGTGTACGAACGGCTCGTTCATCCGACATTTCTGGATGAAACGCGCGACGGCAGCCGCCCCGGCGGGCGACACAGTCCTCTCAACGGACACTGTGCGTCTCGCTGCGCCCGTCCGTAGCCGCAGGCGTTCATCATCCCGACGTGGCAGAGCGAGAAGTCGTACCGCACCGGGTCGGCCGGGTCGAGCGCGCGCAGCCCGGCCGTGATCTCCGCGGCCATCTTCCACCCCGGCGTGGCATAGCGCGTCAGCCGCAGGCAGCGACCCAGGCGGATCACGTGTGTGTCGAGCGGGACGATGAGGCGCGCAGGCGAGATGCGTGACCAGACCCCCAGGTCGATGGCGTCCCTGCGGACCATCCATCGCAGGAAGAGATTGAGCCGCTTGCATGCACTCCCGGCGGACGGACGCGGGAAGAAGTAGCAGACGCCCGGCCGCGTTGGCGGTCGCCCGTACGCGGGCCGAAGATCGGTCTGCAACGCACGCACTGCGAACGCCTCGAGGGCGGGACCGATGTCCGGCGCCGCCGGATCGTCGGCGGCGACGAAGAACGCCTCGATCGAGCCCGCCTCGCGCAGCATGCGCTGCAGGATCAGCATGAGCGCCACCAGGTCCCGGCCGCGAATCCAGCGATGGCCGACCGGTCGAACGCGGCGCCCGTCGGTCGCCGGGGCGAACCGCCGGACGAAGGCGGCCGGCGATGGTCCCATCACCGTGAGGAGCGCCTCGATCGACGCGAGCACGCTGGCGACGCGGCCGAACGCGAGGCCGGCCGCACAGAAGCCGACGATTTCACGATCGTCCGCCGCGCGGTACCGGCGGACGATGTGCACGGGATCGGTGGCCGAGTCGACGTGGTCGAACATGCGATAGAGCTGGTCGAGACGGGTCCTAAGTGCCGGCAAGCTGCTCGAGCGCATCGCCTGTCAGCCGGTAGACCGTCCACCCGTCCATCGCCTGGGCGCCGATGCGGCGGTAGAAGCCAATCGCGGGCTCGTTCCAGTCGAGCACCGCCCATTCCATGCGGCCGCAGCCGCGTTCCACGGCCAAACGCGCAAGATGCCGCATGAGCGCCAACCCGACCCCGCGGCCGCGCCAGTGGGGCAGGACGAAGATGTCTTCGAGATAGAGGCCGGGGCGCCCGACGAAGGTGGAGAAGTTATAGAACCAGACCGCGAAGCCGACCGCATCGCCGCCCACGTAGGCGAGCGCCGCGTCGGCGCTCGGTTTCGGCCCGAGGAGCGCCGTGCGGAGGAGATCCTCGGTCGCGATCACCTCGCCGGCGAGCTTCTCGTAGTCCGCCAGCGCCTTGATGAGCCGCAGGAGCAGCGCGATGTCCTTCTCGCGCACGGCCTCGATGCGCACGTCGGCGTTCACGGTCAGAAGGTGGTGACAGGAATGCCCGCCTTGCACAGCGGGCAGTCGGCGGCCGGCACGTTGTCGGGCGCCTTGTATTCGGCCAGCGCAAAGTTCGGCACGCCCGCGTCGACCATCGCTTCCATCCGGTCGTAGATCTCCGCCGTTGCCAGGACCGTCGCTCCCGCGCTGCGGACCAGGTCCACGCATTGAGCCTGCGTCTGCCCCGTATTGCGCACATCATCCACCACGAGCACCTTCCGGCCCGACACGAGCCGCCGATAGAACGGCGTCAGCCGGTGCGCGCCGCGAGCCGCAGACCTGTCGGTATCGGTGGCCAGCGTGAACGGCGCGAAGAGCGTCGGCGGCCGCGTGATCGCGCGGCGGCTATCGAGCAGCCCCGCGATGGTGTGCGCGAGCAGTGCGCCGCCGGTGACAGGACCGGCCACGACTTCGGTGGCGTCGATGATCGAGGACGGCAGCACGTCGAGGAGATCCTGCGCGAAGCGCCAGATCGTCGACGGATACCGGAACAGCTGGTGCGGGTTGAGATAGACCGAACCATGAAACCCGTTGCCGAAGTCGAAGTGGCCATTGAGCATGAGCGCTTCGTACTGCTGCAGGTCCTTGAGCGCCTTCTCGCGGATCTCGTCCCGCCGGTTCATCCCAACTCCCAATTCCACAACTCCCAACACCCAACTCCTCGTTTCTGGGAGTTGGACTTCTTGGGAGTTGGAAGTTGACTACATTCCATTCAACCCGTCGACCGCCTCATTCACAAAGAGCGTGCGTCCGCCGACGACCGTGGCGGCGACGGCGCCGCGCAGCTCCCAGCCGTCGAACGGCGTGTTCTTCGAGCGAGACCTGAGCGAGGTGGCGTCGATGCGCACCTTCAGGTCGGGCGCGAGGATCGTGATATCCGCGGGTGCGCCGGGCGACAGCGTGCCGCCCTGGACGCGCAGGATCCGCGCCGGATTGACCGACAGCAGCTCGACGAGGCGCGGCAGCCGGATGAGCCCGGTGTGCACCAGGCGATCGAGCGCGAGCGGCACCGCCGTCTCGAGGCCGACGATGCCGAACGGCGCGCGGTCGAATTCGACGTTCTTCTCGTCGTAGTGATGCGGCGCGTGGTCGGTGGCGATGGCGTCGACGCTCCCGTCGGCGATGCCGGCGAGCATCGCGTCGCGGTCCGCCGCCTCGCGGAGCGGCGGGTTCATCTTCGCGTTCGTGTCGTACGGAACCGGCGACACGAGTGCTTCGTCGGTCAGCGTGAAGTGGTGCGGCGCCACCTCGCAGGTGACGCGCACCCCCATCTCCTTCCCCTTCCGGAGCGCGCGCAGCGATGCGCGCGCGCTCATGTGGGCGACATGGAAGTGCGTGCCCGTCAGCTCCGACAGCAGGATGCCGCGCTCGACGCCGAGCGCCTCGCACGCGCCGGGCATGCCGCGCAGGCCGAGCGCCGCCGCCTGGTAGCCTTCGTGCGCCACCGCGTCACCCTTCAGGGACGGATCCTCGCAGTGCTCGATCACCGGCATGCCGAACATGCCCGCATATTCCATCGCACGGCGCAGCAGCAGCGCCGTCGCGACGGGATGCCCGTCGTCGGTGATCGCGACGCAGCCAGCCTGCCTGAGCTCGGCAATGTCGGCCAACAGCTCCCCTTTCGAGCCGCGCGAGACGGCGCCAATCGGGTACACGCGCGCGAGGTTGGCCTCCGCAGCCTTCGTCAGGATGTACGCCGTGACGTTGGCGTTGTCGTTCACCGGCGTCGTGTTGGGCATGCACGCGACGGCCGTGAAGCCGCCGGCGACGGCAGCCGCGGTCCCGGTGGCGACGGTTTCCTTGTGCTCCTGACCCGGCTCGCGCAAGTGGACGTGCATGTCGATGAAGCCGGGGCAGATGACGAGACCCGCGGGAACCTCGACGACCGAGGCCCCGTCGACGGGCAGGTCGCGGCCGACCGCGGCAATGCGATCCCCATCGACGAGCACGTCGTGTACGCCGTCGATCCCGGTGACGGGATCGACGAGCCGGCCGCCCTTAAGCACTCTCTTCATGCGCGACTCCACCTGCGAGGAGATAGAGAACGGCCATGCGCACGGCCACGCCGTTGGCGACCTGCTCGAGAATCACCGAGTACGGCCCGTCCGCCACTTCCGAGGCGATTTCGACGCCGCGGTTCATCGGCCCGGGGTGCATGATCATCACGTCCGGCTTCGCCCGCTTGAGCCGAGCCTGGGTCATACCGAAGACGTTGAAGTACTCGCGCAGCGAGGGAAAGTAGGCGCCTTCCATCCGTTCGAGCTGGATGCGCAGCAGCATGATCACGTCCGCGCCCTCGACCGCCTCGTCCACGTAGCTCGTCGCGCGGACGCCGAAGCGCGCGATGTCGGTGGGAATGAGCGTCGGCGGCCCGCACACCCAGACGTCGCTGCCCATCTTCGTCAGCAGGTGAATGTTCGAGCGCAGCACGCGGCTGTGCGCCAGGTCTCCGACAATCGCGACCTTCAGGCCCGCAAGACGCCTCTTGTGCTCACGGATCGTGAATGCGTCGAGGAGGGCCTGCGTCGGGTGCTCGTGCATGCCGTCGCCGGCGTTGATGATCGCCGACCGGCAGATGCGCGAGAGCAGATGGCAGGCGCCGGACGAGGAGTGGCGCAGCACGATCATGTCCGGGTGCATCGCTTCGAGGTTGAGCGCGGTATCGGCCAGCGTCTCGCCTTTGACCACGCTGGAGCTGGCCACCGCGATGTTGAGCGTGTCGGCGCTCAATCGCTTCTCGGCAATCTCGAACGACGTGCGTGTCCGCGTGCTCGGCTCGAAGAACAGATTCACGACCGTCTTGCCGCGCAGCGCCGGCACCTTCTTGATCGGGCGCTCGCCCACCTCCTTCATGGCCTCGGCGGTGTCGAGAATGAGCGCAATCTCGTCGGTCGTCAGCTCCGCGATGCCGAGCAGGTCCTTCCGCCGCAGCGCCGTGACGGCGGGCGCCGCATCGGCCCCCCTCTGTTCCTGAGTCTGGGCCGGCGCGGTCATACGGCACCTCCTTGCATCTGCTGGAGCACCACTTCGTCGCGTCCGTCGCTTTCCTGGAGATGGACCTGGACGCTTTCTTCGAGCGACGTGGGGAGATTCTTGCCGACGTAGTCGGCCTTGATCGGTAGCTCGCGGTGGCCGCGATCGACGAGCACGACGAGCTGGATTCCCTTCGGGCGGCCGTAGTCGATCAGCGCGTCGAGCGCCGCTCTCGTCGTCCGACCCGTGTACAGCACGTCGTCGACGAGCAGGATCTTCTTGTCGTCGATCGAGAACGGGATTTCGGTGCGGCGGACGAGCGGCTGCGGCCCGACCGACTGGCGCATCAGGTCGTCGCGGTACAGCGTGATGTCGAGCGCGCCGGTCGGCACCTCCTCCCCGGTGATGTCGCGGAGGCTCTTCGCAATGCGGCGCGCGAGCGGGACGCCGCGTGTACGGACGCCGACCAGCGCCAGATCATCGACGCCGCGGTTTCGTTCGACGATTTCGTGGGCGATGCGGATGAGGGCGCGGCCGATCCGGTCCGCGTCCATGACGACTGGCATGAGCACCTCTTTGCGGCCTCACTGGACCGCGGTTAAAGAGTCGCCACGAGTATAGCAGGCCTCAGGCCCAAGGCCCCTGGCCTCAGGGCTGTCTCAGGAATCAGGCTGCAGGCGTGAGGCGTCAGCACAGGGTGTCCGGCTTCAGCCGGACCGAGTTCTACTGCGTGAGCAGCGCGGGCCAGTTGATGATCAACCTCAAGGGCGATTGATCAGGAATCGTTGCCCATCGCGTGTGACGTCATAGTTGCATCGGTTGCAGGAACATTGCGCTCGAGAATGGCGGCTTCGTCCATCTCGAAAGGCGCGTCCGCAACATCCGCCAGGCGACGCCTGCGGTCTTTTTCGAGGCAACGGCGCAGCAGTCGCGGAATGGCGGCGGGCGCGGCGGCAGGGAGGGCGGTCCTGCTCCGGGCTCATGTAGGCGGCCGTGCCCATGATGACACCCAGACGCGTCATCGCGGACTGGTGATGGTCGGTGCCTGAGAGAGTTCGACTTCCGGCACCGTGTCGAGCGCTTTGGCCAGACCGAAGTCGAGGACTTGACCGCCCCGTCCGGCCGCACCTTGATGTTGGCCGGCTTGAGATCGCGGTGGATGATCCGCTGCTCATGCGCCGTCTCGAGCGCGAACTCCTCCCGGCAGCACTTTGAACGCGACATCACGCCGCAGCCGCGCGTCGAGGGCGCGGTACACCTCGCCATGCCGCCGGCGCCCAGAGCGGACTGAATCTCGTACGGGCCGAGGCGCGTGTCTGGGGGAAAGAGGCATTCGGCTGTCCGGAACGACGGGATTACACGAGATGCCGGAGTACGACGGAATTGCCGCGTATGACGCACGCAAACACGGCAGAAATTGCGTGCTCGCGGGTCGAGGCCGACGTTTCCACGCAATTCGGGCGGTCACGTCCTTCGCTGCACGGCATTGTCCGGAGGACGATGTAAGATGACGCCCGCCGAAATCGAGGCGATGCCGGAAGACCTGACCGCGCGCACCCCCCGACTCGAACAGATTCTGCCGAGACTGGCAACGAAGGCGGACCTGGTCGCTCTCAGGCATGAATTTCGTCTGGATCTCGACAACGGGCTGAACGCGCTCGGAGCACGGCTCGACGCGCGGATTGACGCGCTCTCGCGACAGATGCTCGTGCTGCACGAGGATGTGAAGAGCCACGTTCGCCTGCTGGCCGAGCATCTCGCGCGCGTGCTGGAGCGCCTCGACGGGCGCCGATAGCGGCTGACCCCTCACTCGTTCAGCTTCTGACGCTGAAGGTATACTCGCCCTGATGCCCGTCGACGTCGAGGCACGGGTGATCCGCAACACGCGCCTCTCCTCCGACTATAACGTCATCGCGCTTGCCGCTCCCGAGATTGCGTCGACGACGGCGCCCGGTCAGTTCGTGATGGTGAAACCGGGCCGCGGCTCGACGCCGTTCCTGCGCCGGCCCTTTTCGGTCTTCGAAATCCTGCGCACGCACGGACGCGTGGAAGGCCTCACGCTCCTGAGCAAGCGCATCGGCGTCACGACGCAGATGCTGTTCGACGCGGTCGAAGGCGATGTCGTCTCGTGCCTCGGTCCGCTCGGTACACCGTACTCGCTCGTCGATGCGCCCACCGAGGCCTGGATGGTCGCCGGCGGGGTCGGCCTTGCGCCGTTCGCCACCCTCACCGAGGTGTTGCGCGCACGCGGCACCAGCATGACCCTGTTCTATGGCGCGCGCGCGGATCGCGACCTCTTCTATCTCGACTGGTTTCGCGAGCGCGGCGTCCGCCTGATGCTGGCCACTGAGGACGGCAGCCTCGGCGACCACGGGCGGATCACGAAGCCTCTCGAGCGCGAGCTGCACAAGGGCGCCACGCTGGATCTCATGTTGTACGCCTGCGGGCCCGAACCGATGCTCGAAGCGGTGGCCCACGTGGCAGCCCGGTACCAGCGCCGCTGCGAAGTCTCGGTGGAGCGCGTGATGGGATGCGGCCTGGGGGGCTGCTACAGCTGCGTCATCCCGGTGCGCAACGGCTCGAGCGGCCACCACTACGTTCGCTCCTGCATCGGCGGGCCTGTCTTTGCGGCCGATCGAATTGCGTGGGAGGCCCATTGACGACGCCGGATCTCTCCGTTCGGATTGGCCCCCTGGCGCTGAAAAACCCGGTGATCGCCGCCAGCGGCTGCTTCGGCTACGGGGTCGAATACGCGGACGTCGTCGACCTGTCCCTGCTCGGCGGCGTCGCCGTCAAGGGGCTCTTCCTGGCCGAACGCGAGGGACATCCGCCGGAGCGCATCGTCGAAACGCCGGCGGGCATGCTCAATGCCATAGGGCTTCAGGGGATCGGCGTCCATCGATTCATCCGCGAAAAGCTCCCCGAGCTGCGCGACCGCCGCGCGACGGTCATCGTCAACATCTGCGGCAGCACGCTGGACGAATACGTGGAGCTGGCGCGCATCCTCTCGGACGCCGAGGGCGTTGCCGCCCTGGAACTGAACATCTCGTGCCCGAACATCAAGGAAGGGGGCATCACCTTCGGCTGCAGCCTGACGGGCACCTACGGCGTGGTCAGCGCCGTCAAGAAGGTGACGGCGCTGCCGGTCATCCCGAAGCTCACGCCGAACGTCACCGACGTCGCCTCCTTCGCGCGGGCGTCCGAGGAGGCGGGCGCCGACGCGGTCGCGCTGGTCAACACCTTCCTGGCGATGGCCCTCGACGTCGAGACCCGCCGCCCGAAGCTCTCGAACATCGTCGGCGGCCTGAGCGGCCCCGCCATCCGGCCGATCGCCGTGCGGATGGTGTACGAATGCCGCCGCACGGTGAAGATTCCCGTCATCGGCATGGGCGGCATCGCCTCGGCCACCGACGCGATCGAGTTCATGATCGCGGGCGCCAACGCTGTTCAGGTAGGTACGGCCAACTTCGTCGATCCGTTCATCTGGACCAAGCTCCTCGACGGCATCCGGGAGTACATGCAGCGGCACGCCATCGCGCGCCTGGCTGACCTCACCGGCTCGATCGACACGACCGCGCGCGAAAAAGAGTGGATCAGCTCCTAGTCGCGCTCGACGTCGAGGACGGCCGCCGCGCGCTGGGACTGGCCGACACGCTGGCGGATCTGGCGGGCGGATTCAAGGTTGGAAGCCGCCTGTTCACGCTCGAGGGGCCGCGGCTCGTGCGTGCCCTGGTCGACCGCGGCGCGCGCGTGTTCCTCGACCTCAAGTTTCACGACATTCCGAACACTGTTGCTCAGGCCGTCGATGCCGCGGTGCAGACGGGCGCCTGGATGATCGACGTGCACGCCTCCGGCGGCGCCGCGATGATGCGCGAAGCGGTGCGGGCCGGGCGCGAAGCGGCCGATCGGCTGGGCCGCCCGGCGCCCATCCTCGTCGGCATTACCGTCCTGACCAGCATGGACGAGGCCGCGTTGCGGGAGACCGGTGTAGAGCGACCGCTCATCGACCAGGTGGTGGCGCTCGCCCGCACGGCACAGGCGGCCGGTCTTCACGGTATCGTCGCCTCGCCGCACGAGACGGCCTCGATCCGGGCGGCGTGCGGTCCCGAGTTCACGATCGTGACGCCCGGGATCCGCGGCGCCTCCGCGGGCGGTCCGAAGGGCGACCAGGTCAGGACGATGGGCCCCGCTGAGGCCGTCCGGGCCGGCGCCAGCTACATCGTGGTGGGGAGGCCGATCATCGCAGCTTCCGATCCGCGCGCAGCCGCGCAGGCACTTGTGGAAGAATTGCGCACCGAGGTGCATCCATGATACGCGTCCTCTTCGTCGTCACGCTTGCCTGTCTCACCGGACTCATCGCACGGGCGCAGACGCCGCCGCCGATGACGAACCTGCAGGTCTGGCCCAAAGAGACGCCGCGCGAGCAGGTCATCCAGACGATGCGCGCATTCAACGAATCGCTCGGCGTCGAGTGCAACTACTGCCATGTCGCTGGAGATTTCGCCTCCGACGAGAAGCGCGAGAAGCGCGTGGCCCGCCAGATGATCCTGTTGCGCGACGCCATCAACGTGATGCTCGCCGCCATCGTCGACAAGCCGGCGGGGGCCGGACCGACGGCCGGCGCCGGTCAGCCGGGTGCGCCGATTCGCGTCCTCTGCCGCGACTGCCACCACGGCCTGCCCATTCCGCGCCAGCTGACGACGATCATGACGGACGCCGAAGCCAACGGCGGCGGCGTGAAGGCCGGCCTGGCAAAGTACCGGGAGCTGCGGGCGCAGTTCTATGGAGGACAGCAGTACGACTTCAGCGAAAACAGTCTGCTGACGATGGCGCAGCGCGCGATGGCGGCGAAGAGGCCGGCCGACGCGATTCAGTACCTGGAAGCCAACCTGGAGTACTTTCCACAGTCCGCGCGTTCACGCGCGGCCCTGGAACAGGCGCGGAAACAACTCCCAGCTCAGGTCCGCTGAGCGCGTACACGACAAGGGCGGGTCGAACCCGACCCGCCCTCGAACTCCGAATCTGAACGTAGCTACCGGCTACAAGCTACCGGCTACTGAAGCTACTTGGCTGTGAAGACGAACGTACCGCGGCGGTTCCGCTGCCAGCAGCCTTCGGTTTCGTCCGTGCACTGGGGGCTTTCCTCCCCGCGCGTTACCGCCAGCATTCGATCGGCCGCGATGCCGAGGCTGGAGAGATAGTCCCGCACCGCGTTCGCGCGACGGTCGCCGAGCGCCAGGTTGTATTCGTTCGTCCCGCGTGAGTCCGCATGTCCTTCGATCGTGATGCGGGTCGAGGGCCACCGGCGCAGGAACTCCGCGTTCTTCTGCAGCGTTGCCTGGGCATCGGCGCGGATCGTCGACATGTCGTAGTCGAAGAACACATCACCGAGCGGCCGCTCCTTGTTGAGCTCCTCCAGCGTCTTGCGCGCGAAGATTTCATCTTCCGTCAGCGGCTTGGGCGCTGGCGGCGGCGCCGGCTTCGGCGGCGGCGGTGGCGGTGGCGGCGGCGGTGGCGGCGGTGTAGCAGCCGGCGGCGGTGGCGCGGGTGGTGGCGGCGCGGGCGGCGGAGTCCGGCGGGCGCAGCTCGCCAGCACGACGACGACCAGCAGCGTGACGACGGACAGCACTAACGAACGGCGCAGTTTCATCAGCGGACTCTCCTGCGGTTGCCTTTCGTTTCTAATGCCGCACCGAGCTTACGTCCGAGATCGTAGGCGTGTCAATCAAGTGGCGACCCGACTGCGCGGATTTTCAGCGGTGCAGGTGCGTCAGGGCGACAGCGGATCCACGCGACACTCGAACATGCGGAGCCCGAGGTGGCGCTCGTCGCCGGTTCCTTCCGCTGGTCCGGGCAGATAGACCGGGTCCGTTTCAATCGCAACGGCGGCGCCGCGCGCGACATCCTCAGCCGGAATGGTCACGCGCCACTCGAAGTCCGCGTCGGGATGGAACTCAGCGACGACGCGACCGCCCGCGGTGACGCGAACTGTTGGCGGCGCGTCGACATAGCGCAGCGGCGATTCACCGCGCAGCACGAGCGCGACGCCCGTTGTCGCTCCTTTGAGGCGCAGGACGGATCGCTCGCTCGTCCATCGCCACCGGCGGCCCGTCGCCGGGTCGTACTCCTCTTCGTGCCAGCCCTCGGCAAAGGCATAGAGCATCCGGTCGGCCGACTGGATGTCGAACTGACGGATGCCGACGGGCGCCCGGCGGCCATCGCTGTCGGGCACACGCGCGCTGATCGTCAGACGTGCAAAGGCGCCGTCGCCTCGAGCTACCCCTTCCGGAAGGTCGAGGAAGCGCAGGAAATTGCGTTCCTCGACCGTCAGCCGCCACCGATCCCGGACGACACCATCGATCGCCAGCTCGAAGTCGGCCGGCGGGTCCCCAGCCTCGCCGAGATGGCGTCCGCCTACCATGAGGTGCAGCGGTCCGGACCGCCGTCGCACCCATGCGACGATGGGGCGATGGTCGGGGCTGGTCGCCGTCGCGCTCGCAAGTCCGCCGGTTTCAGGCGTCAGCGACCATCCCTCCTCGGCGAACCATCCGGGCGCGGCCATGCGGTACCAGTCGGCACCGGTGGGGCGCGCGCCGCTCAGCTCCGGCCGCTCGGCCACGGCCCACCGGTAGCGCACCACATCGAGCCGGACCTGCGGATCGATCAGCGCCAGATCGGTGCGACGGGGGTCCGCAAAGAACCAGACCGGCGATGTGCCGCCGCCCTTCCAGTAGTTGACCGGGCCGAGCCACTCATACAGCCGCGGCGGCTCGGGCAGCGGCGGAAGCGCACCGCCTTCCGCATGAAGCGCGCGCCAGACACTGTGATGCGCGAACACGGCGGCACGGGACGCGGGCGCCGACGCGCGCGCGGCGTCGGCAACGGCACGAAACGCGGGATGCGCTTCACGCCCGTAGGCCGCGCCGACGGGCACCGAGACCGCAAGCGCACCGACGACGAGTGGTGTCATCACGACCGGAGCCAGTCGGCCGAGACCCGCAGCACCGCGCGCCGCCAGCCATACGACGAGCGGCAGCGTCGGCAGCGCGTACCGGACGGTCATCGTCTCCTGAAGGAGGAGGTGAAACGCGGCGTACGGTGCGAAGGCGACGAGGAGGAGCAGAAACGCCTGCCGATCACGCGCGCCCGTCAGCAGACCGCCAACGGCCGCGGCCGCGCCGACGGCGCCCGCCAGCAACCCGGAGCCCCACGGCAGCACGAACGTCTCGTAGAGTGCGAATGCCAGGCGCCGTGGCGTCGGTTCGAGCCACAACATGTTCACCCAGGCGAAATCCTCGCCCGCCTGCGACCCGAGGGCGCGCAGATACCCCTCGACGCCGCCGCTGTCGACGACGAGCGGCACGGCCCAGAGCAGGACCGACGCAACGAAAGCCGCCATCGGCCGCCATCCGCCGCGGGTCTGCCAGAGGACGAGCACGAGCAGCGGCAGCGTCAGGAAGATCGTTTGGATGCGGATCCCGGCCGCCAGCCCGGCGATACACGCCCCCGCAATCAGCGACCGCGGCCTGGCGCGCCCACGCAGCACGAGCGCCTGCGCCGCAACCGCGGCGGCGAGCCCCGGCAGATCGCTCATCGGCCGCAGGCCCGAGATCCAGAAGAGCGGCGTGGCGGCGAGCAGCGCAACCGACCAGATGGACGTTCGGCGGTCGGCCTGCAGTGCAGCGAACACCTGCGCAACGGCGACAATCGCGACCCCGCCTGCCACGGCGGACCAGAGCGCGAGCGTCAGCGCCTCGGGCTCTGTGCGGCCGAGCGACGGCCACACGCTCGAGACGACGGCGAGGAGCAGCCGTCCGAGCGCGATGTAGACGGGGGATCCAGGCGGATGCGGCTGGTGACGCGCGGGATCGTAGTCGCGCAGGCCCAGCGCGAAATTGATCGAATCGTAATCTTCGAGGGAGGGCGCGAGAAATGGGAGGTGGGCCGCCAGGTAGGCAACGGCAATCAGCCGGCAGGCCTCACGCCGGGCGAAGAACGACGCCCTCATTGAGGCTGCCCATCCTATACCCCCGGGGATCGATCGTGACCTCCTGATATCCGATCGCCAGCAGCGCCTCGACGATTCGTGCGTGCATCTCGGGCTCGAAGGCGCGCGGCAGCTCGTCGCGGCCGATCTCGAGACGCGCGAGGCCGTCATGATGCCGTACACGGCACACGCGGAAGCCAAGCTGGCGGACGATGCCCTCGGCGCGCTCGATCATGCGCAGCTTTTCGGAAGTCACTTCGGAATGGTATGGGATGCGCGAGGATAGGCAGGCCGACGCCGGCTCGTCCCACGTCGGCAGACCCGCGCGACGCGACAGCTCGCGGATGTCCGCCTTCGTCAGATCGACCTCGTCGAGCGGGCTGCGCACGCCGTACTCGCGGGCGGCCTGGCGTCCCGGCCGATAGTCTCCGCGATCGTCGGCGTTGCTGCCGTCGACGACCACGGCGAAGCCGCGCGCCGACGCGAGCGCCGTCAGCGTCCCGTAGAGCTCGTGCTTGCAGTAGTAGCAGCGGTTGACCGGATTCGCGCGGTACTCGGGCCGCGCTATCTCGGCCGTGTGGACGAACTCGTGGCGGAGGCCGAACTCACGCGCCACACGCAGCGCGAGCTGTCGATGATGATCGGGATAGCTGGGGCTGTCGGCCGTGATGCACAGCGCCGCGGAGCCGAGCACCTGGCTGGCCGCCCAGGCCAGATATGCGCTGTCGACGCCGCCGCTGAACGCGACGACCGTTGAACCGTAGGAGCCGAGGAGATCGTGCAGGCGCTGCTGGCGAATGATCACCGCAACGGTCACTCTTCCTCTTCTTCGTCGAAGTCGTCCTCGTCCTCGAGGACCCCCTCTTCGTCGAGCTCCTCTTCGTCCTCCTCCTCGTCGTCGTCGAGGTCGTCGTCGTCCTCGTCCTCGTCGCCGGCGACTTCGAGTTCGTCAGGGCCGGCGAGTACGAGGTTCTTGCCGCACTCCGGGCAGCTCAGTTCGTCGCCTTCCTCATGGTCGGTGGTGTCGATCTCGTCGAAGTCGCATTCGGGGCAGGTGGCCATACTGGCTCCACGGCAGCGCGGGCTCCCCGCCGCGCACGCCGGCGCGGTGGGGTGCGAGCGGATCAGCCGAGCTGCATACGTCGGGACATAGCCGCATCCTCTAGCGGATCCAGCACTTCCCGCCAAAGGCCGGATTATAGCGAGATCCTCGTAACGGCCGCAATCGCAGCGACGCGCCGAGGGCAGTCGCGAGGACGGACCGCGAGGACGGACTAAGGATCGCCCGGTCCGATTCCGATACATGTGACGTGCCAGCCCCGGCGGAAACGGCCGTCAAGACGGTGATCGTCGCCGACGACACCGCCTTCGTCCGCGACCGGTTCCGGAGCGCGCTGCAGGCGGCGGGGCATCGGGCGACCGTCGTCGCGGACGCGTCGGCGCTGCAGGCGCTCGTGCGACAGGAGCCGAGCGCGGTCGACCTCGTCGTGCTGGACCTGCGGCTTCCGTCCCTGCAGGGCGTGTCGCTCGTGCGCGCGCTGCGCGGCATCGACGGCTTCCAGGCGCCGATCGTCGTCTTCAGCGGCACGATCGCGAACGCCGACGAGGTACGCGAGCTGTCGCGGCTGGGCGTCGCCGGCTACATCAACGAGTACAGCGCGGTGCAGCACATCGTCCCGGCGCTCGCGCCGCATCTCTTCCCCAACCAGTACAACCGTCGCGCGAACCCGCGTGCCGTGCTCGGGATCCCGGTCGCCTACCGGCTGGGGAACACGATCGCCGCCGCCGTCACGCTCAACATCAGCCGGGGCGGCGTCGCGATCCGGACCACGAGTCCGCTCGACCCCGGTACGCTCGTCAAGGCGCGCTTTCGGCTTCCCGGCGCCGCGCGCGAGATGGAGGTCGAGGCGCAGGTGCGGTGGGCGGAGCGCCGCGTCGGCATGGGCCTCGAGTTCACGCGGATCGATCCGGCCGATCAGAACGCGATCGACGAGTTCGTTCGCTCGAATTTCTTCTCGAATCGGAAAGCGTAGCCTATCTGGCTCGCAGCAGTCTGAGGGCGTTCCCGACGACGATGACGGATGCGCCCGTATCGGCGAGGACGGCCATCCACAGCGTCGTCGTCCCTGTGACGGCCATGACCAGGAAGGCCGCCTTCAGCGCGAGCGAGATGGCCATGTTGGTGCGGACGTTCCGGAGCGTCGCACGGGCCAGGCGAATCGCGTAGGGGACGCGCAGCAGCTCGTCGGACATGAGCGCCACGTCGGCGCTCTCGAGCGCGGCATCGGATCCGGCCGCTCCCATCGCAATGCCGACGTCGGCCGCCGCCAGCGCGGGCGCGTCGTTGATGCCGTCGCCGACCATCAGCACGGGACCGTGCCGACCGGCGAGCGATCGCACGTGCCCGTGCTTCTGATCCGGGAGCAGGCCGGCATGGTACTCGTCGAGCCGCAGCTCCTCGGCGACGCGCGCCGCGCTGCGCTCGTGGTCGCCGGTCAGCATCGCCACCCAGCGCACGCCGTGCTCGCGGAGCAGCCCGATCGCCTCGCGCGCGGTCTCGCGCGGCCGATCCGCGACCGCGACCGCGCCGCGCACCGCGCCGTTCACCCACACGAGCACCAGCGACTCGCCGTCATGCCGCGCGCGCTCAAGATCGGCGGCTGCCGGCAGCGGCAGCTGCCGCGTCTGAAACAGCCGCTCGTTGCCGACGGCGATGCGGACGCCGTCGACCTCTCCCTCGGCGCCGAATCCGGGCGCCGACGCAAACCGCGTCGCCGCCGGGATGTCGACGCCGCTTGCGCGCGCGTGCGCCACGATCGCCCGCGCGAGCGGGTGCTCCGACCGCGCCTCCACCGCAGCCGCGTAGCGGAGCACGGCATGCGGCGACACGCCATCGAAGGCCCGGACGTTGGTGACGCGCAACTCGCCCCGCGTCAGCGTGCCGGTCTTGTCGAACGCGACCACGCGCACGGCCGCAAGGCGCTCCAGGTGCGCGCCGCCCTTGATGAGAACGCCGTTGCGCGCGGCCGCCGAGAGCGCTGCCACGATCGAGACGGGCGTGGAGATGACGAGCGCGCAGGGACACGAGATCACGAGCAGCACGAGCGCGCGGTATACCCAGACCGCGGCATCCGCGCCGGCGGCCAGTGGCGGCACGAGTGCGATCACGACGGCCAGCGCCAGCACGACGGGCGTGTAGACGCGGGCGAAGCGATCCACGAATGCCTGCACGGGCGCCCGGCTCGCCTGCGCCGTTTCGACGAGATGGATGATCCGCGCCAGCCGCGTGTCGCGCACGAGCCTCGTGACGCGGACGTCGAGTGCGCCGTGCCCGTTGATCGTTCCCGCACACACCTCGTCGCCCGGCCCCTTGTCGACTGGCAGCGACTCCCCGGTGAGCGGCGCCTCGTTGACGTCGCTATGCCCGGCCGCGATCACCCCGTCGAGCGGCACCTTGTCGCCGGGGCGGACGAGGATCTCGTCGCCCACCCGAATCTCGTCAACCGCGAGACGCGACTCGACGCCGTGCCGCCGGACGATCGCCTCCCGCGGCGACAGATCGATGAGCGCCCGGATGGCCTGCCGCGCGCGCTCCATCGTCCGCAGCTCCAGCCACTGCGCCACCGCAAACAGAAACACCACCGCGGCCGCCTCGAGCCACTCGCCGAGAATGAGCGCCCCGACGACCGCGACGACCATCAGCGTGTTGATGTCCAGCGTGCGGGAGCGAATCGCAGACGCCGCTCGGCGGGCTGGATACACGGCGCCGATCAGCGCGGCCGCGGTCAGCACGGCGGCCGACGCCACCGGCCATCCGCCGGCTTGAAGCGCCAACCCGGTCAGGATGGCCGCGCCACAGGCGATCATCAGCCGCCATCGCCAGGCGATGTCGCCGCCCTCGATGGCCGGCTCCTCGTGCTCGAGCCACATCCGCATGCCGGTCTGCCCGACGGCGTCGACCATCGCGGACGTGGTCAGCTTCGCCGCGTCGTACTTTACGTGGAGCCGCTGCCCGACCAGGTCGGCCGAGAGGGCTTCCACGCCGGCCAGCGGCTTGAGACGACGTTCGAGGATGACGACCTCCTCGCTGCAGTCCATCCCCTCGACGCGGAACACCGCCTCGGCGTGCAGCTCGCAGGTCGTGCAGGCGACCGTTTCGGTGGCAGCCATCCCCCTCTCCTCAGCGTAGCGTCCCGACCATCGGCCGGCAATCGACGTCGAATTCCACGGTCGTGTTGCCGTCGTCGCCATCCATGGGCTAGGATTGGCGGTTGGACGACCCGCTTAAACCGCTTCAGATCTACAGGTTACGAGGAGGATTACACACGTGATCGAGGTCCAGCACCTCACCAAGCGCTACGGGCCGACCACGGCCGTCGACGACATCAGTTTTCGCGTGGAGAAGGGCGAGATTCTCGGCTTCCTGGGGCCGAACGGCGCCGGCAAGACGACGACGATGCGCGTGCTGACCGGCTACATGCCGCCGACGGAAGGCCGCGCCGTCGTGGCGGGGTACGACATCTTCGACCAGCCGATCGAGGCCAAGCGCCGCATCGGCTACCTCCCGGAGACGCCGCCGCTCTATCCCGAGATGACGGTGCGCGACTATCTGCTGTTCGTGTCGAAGATCAAAGGCGTACCGCGCGCCGAGCGCACGGCGCGCGTCGCCGACGTCATGACGCGGACCCACGTCGCCGACGTGGCCAACCGCCACTGCGGCAAGCTGTCGAAGGGCTACCGCCAGCGCGTCGGCCTGGCGCAGGCGCTGCTGCACAATCCCGAGGTCCTCATCCTCGACGAGCCGACCGCCGGTCTCGACCCGAAGCAGATCATCGAGACGCGACAGCTCATCAAGCAGCTCGGGGGCGACCATACGGTCATCCTGAGCACGCACATCCTCCCCGAAGTCAGCCAGACTTGCGGGCGCGTCGTCATCATCAACAAAGGACGCGTCGTCGCCGTCGACACGCCGGAAGACCTGACGGCGCGTCTCCGCGGTTCGGAGACGATGTACGTCCAGGTCGACGCGCCGGCCGCCGGGGCCGTGAAGGCGGCGCTCCAGGCGGTGCCCGGCGTCACGGAGGTCTCGCTGGGCGAGACGCGCGGCTCTATCACGAGCTATGAGGTGAACAGCGAGTCGGGCCGCGACGTGCGCCGTGAGCTCGCCTCGGCGATCGTGTCGGGCGGCTGGGGCCTGCTCGAGCTCCGGCCGCTCCGCATGAGCCTCGAAGAGATCTTCCTGCACCTGACAACCGAGGAAGTGGCGCAATGACGAACATCCTGGCCATCGCACACAAGGAGCTGAAGGGGTATTTCGCGTCGCCGATTGCCTACATCGTGATCGGCTTCTCGGCAATCCTCTACGGCTGGTTCTTCATCAACCTCCTCTACTACTTCGATCGGATCTCGATGCAGGCCGGCGCCGGGTTCGGCGGGCCGCAGTCGGTCAACGTCAACGAGCAGCTGATCTCGCCGCTCTTCCTCAACGTCAGCGTCATCCTGCTCTTCACGCTGCCGCTCGTGACGATGCGCACCTATTCGGAGGAGAAGCGCTCGGGCACGATCGAGCTGCTGCTCACCTCGCCGCTGACCGACCTGCAGATCGTCGTCGGCAAGTTCCTCGGCGGGCTCACGCTGTACGCGGCCATGCTGGCGGTCACGCTCGTGCACATGGGATTCCTGTTCGCCTTCGGGAATCCCGAGTGGCGGCCGGTGTTGAGCGGTTATCTCGGGCTGCTGCTGATGGGCGGCTGCTTCCTCTCGCTCGGTCTGTTCATCTCGAGCCTTACGCGCAACCAGATCGTCGCCGGGATGGTGACCTTCGCGGTCTTCCTGCTCTTCTGGGTCATCAACTGGATTGCGACGTTCATGGGCCCGACGACGCAGAACGTCCTGAACTACCTGTCGATTACCGAGCACCTGAATGACTTCACGCGCGGCGTCATCGATACGAAGCATCTGGTGTATTACCTCTCTTTCATTGCGTTCAGCCTGTTTCTGACCGTGCGCGCGGTCGACAGCGAACGCTGGCGCGGATAGGTCATGCTGCAGCGAATTCTGAGCATCCTCGGCTGGATCGGGACGGCGCTCGTCTTCGGCGCCGTTGCGATCCGTTTCGTCAGGCCCGAGTGGAACCAGTACGCCACGTGGGCTGCATGGGGCGGTCTCGCGCTCGTCGTGCTCTACACGCTCGGCCAGTGGCGCGAGATTCTGAACTACTTCCGGCGTCGGCAGGCGCGGTACGGCGCGCTCGCGACGACCGGCGTGCTCGCCGCGCTCGCCATCACCGTGGCGGTGAACTACCTCTCCTCGAGGCAGAACAAGCGGTGGGACCTCACCGTCAACCAGCAGAACAGCCTCTCGGAGCAGACCATCAAAGTGCTCCAGAGCCTGCAGGGCCCGGTGAAGTTCACCGTCTTCGACCGCCAGACCGAGTTCGATCGATTCCGCAATCGGCTCGACGAGTACGCCTACAACTCGTCGCAGGTGTCGGTCGAGTACATCGACCCCGACACCCGGCCGGTCATCGCCAAGCAGTACGAGATTCAGCAGTACGGCACGGTGGTGGTCGAGTACATGGGCCGGCGCGAGCGCGTCACGTCCGACAGCGAGCAGGATCTGACGAACGGCCTCATCAAAGCGCTGTCGGACAAGCAGCGCAAGGTCTACTTCCTGCAGGGGCACGGCGAGAAGGAGCCGAACGATACCGAGCGCGACGGCTACAGCGCGCTGAGCGGCATGCTCCGCAGTGACAACTACCTGGTGGAGCGCCTCGTCCTGGCGCAGCAGAAGGAAGTCCCCGCCGACGCGACGGTCGTCGTGGTCGCCGGGCCCACGAGCGACATTCTGCCGGCGGAGCTCGAGATGCTGCGTCAGTATCTGTCGCGCGCCGGCAAGCTGATGGTGCTCCTCGACCCGCCGGTCGGCGAGCAGCCGAAGCAGCTCCCGAACCTCGAAGCGCTGATCAAGGAGTGGGGCGCCACGCTCGGCAACAACGTCATCGTCGACGTGAGCGGCGCGACGAACGAGCCGAGCATCGCCGTGGCGGCCACCTATCCGCTGCACGCGATCACCGAGCAGTTCGCGACCCTGACGATCTATCCGGTCGCCCGCACCGTGGAGCCGGCCAAGGAAGGAACGCGGATCCCGACGACCATCGTGGAGACGAGCCGCGCGAGCTGGGCCGAGTCGAACTTCGCCTCGCTCTCGACCGGCGTCGCGCTCGACGCCGAGGGCGGCGACAAGGCAGGCCCGCTGTCGGTGGCCATCGCGGTGTCGGCGCCTGTGGCCGACACGGGCGCGAACGCGCAGCAGCCGCCCGCGCCGTCGAGTTCGACGAACGAACCGAAGCCCGAAACGCGCGTGGTCGTCTTCGGCGACTCCGATTTCGCGACCAACGCCTATGCCGGCGTGCCGGGCAATCCGAACCTCTTCGCCAACGCGGTGAACTGGCTCGCCCAGCAGGAGAATCTGATCGCCATCCGTCCGAAGGAAGCTTCCGATCGCCGCGTTACCATGACGCCGCGCCAGCAGACGCTGGCGTTCCTGACGTCCATCCTGTTCATCCCGGCGCTCGTGTTCGCGGCCGGGGTCTTCACGTGGTGGAGGCGGCGGTAATATGCGCGGGCTGACGACGACAATCCTGCTGCTGGTCGTCCTCGCCGGCCTGGCGGGCTACATCTTCTTCTACGAAGCGGGGCGCGAGCTCGAGGACCCGAACGCGAAGCCAAGGGCGTTCGAGCAGCTGCAGTCGGACACCATCGAGGAGATCCAGATCAAGAACGCCGACGGCCAGACGTCGCGCGTGCAGCTCGAGAACGGCAACTGGCAGCTCCTCGAGCCCGTGAAGACCGACGCCGACGACGGTGTCGTCGGCACCGTCACCAGCAACCTGTCGACCCTCGAGGTACAGCGCGTCGTCGAGGAGAAGGCGGGCGACCTGAAACAATACGGCCTCGAGCCGCCGCGGGTCGACGTCGGCTTCCGGCTCAAGGGGCAGAAGGACTTTCAGCATCTGCTCGTAGGGGACAAAACGGCTACTGGCGGCGACGTGTACGCGAAGCGGCCGAACGAGCCGCGGGTGTTCCTCATCTCCGCGTACCTCGAATCGATCTTCAACAAGGCGCCGTTCGACCTGCGCGACAAGGCGATCCTCAGGTTCGAGCGCGACAAGGTCGACGGCGTGGAGGTGGTAGAGGGAACCAGCGCGATCCAGTTCTCGCGCAGCGGCACCGAGTGGCGGATTGCCACGCCCGCTGCCGCGCGCGCCGACTATGCGGCCGCCGAGGGCCTGCTGACGCGGCTGTCGTCGACGCACATGCTGACGGTCGTCGAGGAATCGGCGTCAGACCTGCGCAAGTACGGCCTCGATCGGCCCGCGATGAGCGCGACGGTCATGGCCGGCAGCACCCGCGCGACGCTGCTCCTCGGCCGCAAGGCCGAGGGCGGCGGCTTCTACGCCAAGGACGCCGCGCGGCCGACGGTCTTCACGGTGGAGGAAGCGCTCGCCACCGACCTGGGCAAGGACCTCGCCGACTACCGCCGCAAGGACCTCTTCGACGCGCGGTCGTTCAGCGCCAACCGGCTGGAGCTGCGCCGGGGCGGCGAAACGGTGACGGTCGAAAAGGCCGACGAGGGCGGCAAGACGGTGTGGAAGCGGGGCGGCCAGACGCTCGACACCGCCAAGGTCGAAGACGTGCTGACACGGTTCTCGAACCTCCAAGCACAGGCGTTTCAGCCAGCCGCGCACGCGTCGCTCAAGTCGCCCGTGCTGACGGCGGTCGTCCGGTTCGATGAGAACAAGACGGAGACCGTCAGCTTCGGACGCTCGGGCAGCGAGGTATTTGCCAGCCGCGCCGACGAACCGGGATCCGCGCGCGTCGACACGTCGGCGTTCGACGAGGCGATGAAGGCTGTGGACGCTATGAAATGACCGGTCACTCAAAACTCAAGACGCAAAGCGCAAGAACGGCTCCGTTCTGGCTCGTTCTTGGGTTTTGCGTTTTGAGTCTTGAGTTGGTGTCGTGTGCTCGTATGCCGGCGGCCGTTCCCCCCGTCCGGCCGACCGATCCCCTCCAGCAGCTCCGAGATGACATCACCGCCGCCACCACGGCGCCGGGCGTGCGCCGCGCCGCGTGGGGCATTCTCGTGCAGTCGCTGGATCGCGGCGATCGCCTCTTCGCGCTCAATCCCGGCACGCTCCTCGTCCCCGCGTCGACCGTCAAGCTCGTGAGCCTCGCGGGCGCGGTGGACGCCGTCGGCTGGGCTTTCCGCTACGAGACGACCGTCCGCTCGACGGCGCCGATTGGCGACGGCGTGCTCCAGGGTGATCTGGTGGTGGTGGGGTCGGGCGATCCCTCGATTGGCGGGCGCGGCGGCGCCGACTTGCGCGACTGGGCGCAGGCCATCAAGGCGCACGGCGTTCGTCGCATCGAAGGACAGGTGATTGGCGACGATGATCGGGTTGAAGAGCCGCGGCCGCAGCTTGCCTGGGCGTGGGACGACCTGGGATACGCCACGGGCGCCCTCTTCGGCGCGCTCAACTTCGGCGAAGGCCGCATGCGGATCGTCGTGAGTCCCGCGTCCGCAGAAGGAGAGCGAGCGACGGTGGTGTCGCCGTACGCGTGGCCGCGACCCATGCGAATACTGGCTACCACCAGTACACCGGGATCCATGCCGTTGCTGTGGCCCGAGCAACGCCCCGGCGAGCCGTTCCTGACGATTGCGGGGACCATTCCTGTCGGCGCGGCGCCGATCCAGCTGTTCGTCTCCGTTGGCAACCCGACCCTCTGGTTCGCTCATGCGATTCGTCACGCACTGATGCAGAGCGGCATCGAAGTGACTGGCGACGCCCACGACGTGGATGATGTGGCGCTGATGCCGGATCGCGGCGCCGTCGTCCTGTACGTTCACCGTTCGCCCACCCTCGCCGAGCTCGCGCAGCCGATGCTGAAGGAGAGCATCAACCTCTACGGCGAGGCGGTGCTGCGGCTCAACGCGGCAAAGGGCGTCTTCCCCACCAACGATGCCGCCCTGGAGGGGCTGCGGACGCGACTTCGCGGCTGGGGCATTTCCGACGATGCGTGGCAGATTGTCGACGGCTCGGGCCTGTCGCGCCGCAACGCGGTCGCGCCGGAGGTTCTCGTGGCCGTGCTGCAGCGGATGTACGACCCGTCGGAGCAATCGCCGTGGATGACGGCCCTGCCCGTTGCCGGCCGCGACGGGACGCTCGAGACGCGAATGCGCGGGACGCCCGCCGAAGGCAACGTCCGCGCGAAGACCGGCACGATGTCGAACGTCCGCTCGCTCGCCGGCTACGTGCGCACGCGCGACGGCGAGCCGCTCGCCTTCGCGGTCATGGTGGACGGTTTCGAGGGTCCCGGCGCCGCAGCCGTCGACGCGATCGATCGCATTGCCGCACGGCTCGCGACGTTCAGCCGGTCACAACGGTAGCGAGGCAATGCCTGTCCATATCGCCACGCCAGCCATTTAACGGGGACGCGCGGCTTCGCTGATGTCTGCCGACTGGCGCCTCTCGCCCGCTTCTGCCGCCGGCAGCTCGAAATAGAAGATGGCGCCGCCGGCGGGCGCGCGGCGATACCCGATGGTGCCGCCGAGCGAGTCGATGATGCCGTAGCTGACCGAGAGGCCGAGGCCGGTCCCCTGCCCGACCGGCTTGGTCGTGAAGAACGGCTGAAAGAGCTTCGCTTCGTTCTGGGGCGGTATGCCCGGCCCCGTGTCCTCCACCTCGAGCGCGGCCCGCGTGCCCTCGTCGCGCGATCGGACCGTGATGCGGCCGGGGAGCCGCCCCGAGATGATGATCGCCTGCTCCGCGTTGACCACGAAGTTGAGGACGACCTGCTGCAGCTCCGTCATCACGGCCATCACGGGACGCGTCGAGGAATCCTCGATCCGCAGCTCGATGTTCTCGGTCTCGAGACGGCGATGCCGCAGCTCGGCCACCGATCGGATCACGTCGCTCAGATGCACCGGCTCGGCCACACCACTCTGCTGCCGGGCGAACATTGCAAGATTGCGGATGATGCCGCACGCGCGCGCGCTCTCCTTCTGGATGAGCACTAGATCGTTGCGCACCGACTCGGGCAGCCCCTGCTGCATCTGCAGCAGCTCGGCGAAGCCGAGAATCGCCTGCAGCGGGTTGTTGATCTCGTGCGCCACGCCGGAGACGAGCTGGCCGACGGCGGCGAGCCGCTCCTGCCGGATGACCTGCCGCTGGAGCGATTCGACCGCCTCGCGCATCCGCCGCTCTTCGGCCATCTGCGCGTCGAGGGCGGCGCGCGTCTCGTTGAACCGGTGCAGCATGGAGTGGAACGCATTCTGGAGGTCGGCGAACTCGCGTGTCGCCATCGGCTGCTGCTCGATCCGGCTGAAGTCGCCCGACGCGATGCGCTGCGCCGCGCCGTCGAGGTGCGCGAGCGACCGCGTCAACCGCCGCGAGAAGACGAGCGCGACCACCAGCCAGCCGCCCAGCACGAACAGGAACACCGGGATCGTGCGCAGCCAGAGCGCCACGGCCCTGTCGGCGGCGATCGAGACCGGCATGCCGACGGTCACGAGCCACGGCCCGCCTTCAACCACCGCCTGGCCGACCATGCGCCGGACGCCGTCGAGATCCTCGTGCTCGCGCGGTGGGTCGGAGACGTCGCGGAAGTACACGCCGAGCTCCCGGCCGACGTACCCCTCGGCGGAAGGGGTGCGGGCGAGCACGCGGCCGTCCATCTCGGCCAGCGTCACGACCGAGCCGGCCGGCAGCAGCCCGTGGCCAAAGGCGTCCTGCATTCGCTGGGGATCGACGTAGTACACGAGCGCGCCGACGAGCGCATCGTCGACGGCGCGGACGGGATACGTGATGGCGACGTACGGCTGACCGGCGTCGCCGATTGTCAGCGGCGACACCACCCGCATGCCGCTGTTCAGCACGGGCGTGACGATCGTCGACCCGTCGCGCGCCCTCTCGAGCTCCAGTCCGTCGCGCGCCACCAGACGCCCTTCGCGATCGACCAGCGCGAGCTCGAGGAGAGATGGACGTTGCGTCCGCTGCGGCGCCAGCAGAGGGACGGCCGCCGGATCCAGGTTCCGCACGGCGGGATGACTCGACAGGTTGCGAGCCATGCGGTCGAAGCCCGTGATTTCGCGCTCCACGGCCGCCGCCGTGCGGAGCGCGCTGGCCTGCGTCTGATCGACGAGCTCCTCGGTCGCCTCGCGGAATTCTTCGTAGCCGAGCCAGACGGCCGCGGCGAGCACGGGAACGAGCAGAAGCAGCAGCGCCAGCAGCAACTGCTGCCAGAGCGGTGCCGTCGGGTATTTCGACATCGCGCGGGAGGAGATACCAGCCACCTTATCGGCCGACGAGCGGATCGGCCACACCCGCCTGCGCAAAGCCGGCGGCCCGAATCCGGCAGCTGTCGCAGCGCCCGCACGGCCGTCCCGCCGGATCCGGGTCGTAGCAGCTGTGCGTCAGCCCGTAGTCGAGGCCACGCGCCAGCCCCGCCCGGACGATCTCGGCCTTGCTCAGGTGCAGCAGCGGCGCATGGACCCGAAAGGCGCCGCCACCGACCCCCCGAGCCGTGGCGAGCACGGCGAGCCGCTCGAACGCGGCCAGGAACTCGGGCCGACAATCCGGGTAGCCGGAGTAGTCGAGCGCGTTGACCCCGATGAAGATGTGGCCGGCGCCCAGCGCCTCCGCCCAGGCGAGGGCGAGCGCGAGAAAGACGGTGTTGCGCGCCGGCACGTACGTCGACGGGATCCCGCTGCTCTCGAGCGGCCGATCCTTCGGCACGGGCGCGTGGGTCGTCAGCGACGAGCCGCCAAACGCCGAGAGGTCGACGTCGACCTCGAGATGACGGGCGACGCCCAGCCAGGCGCCGACCGCGCGCGCGGCGTCGAGCTCGCGTGCGTGGCGCTGGCCGTAGCGGACGGTGAGCGCGAACAGGCGGAAGCCTTCGTCTCGCGCGATGGCCGCGGCCGTGTACGAATCCAGCCCGCCGCTCAGCAGGACGACCGCGTCAGCCACCTCACACTCCGCGCGTCCCCGGCTCCCAGATGTACTTGTGGAGCTGCAGCTGCACGCGCGCCGGCAGGCGGTCGGCCAGCACCCACGACGACAATTCGCGCGGATCGAGGACGCCGTGGACGGGCGACAGGTGCACGGCGGCCACGCGCTCCGCGAGCCGGTAGCGAGCGATGACGTCCCGCGCGAACTCGTAGTCGGCCCGATCCTTGACGACGAACTTCACCTCGTCGTGCGGGCGCAGGCGCTCCAGGTTGCTCCAATCGTTGCGATGCGACTCGCCGCTGCCGGGACATTTGACGTCGAGTATCGTGACGACGGGCGGGGGCACGCGCGCCGTACTGCGGTGGCCGCCCGTTTCGAGCAGCACAGTCTTCCCTCGTTCGATGAGCGACTGGATGAGCGGATAGACGTCCTCCTGCAGGAGCGGCTCGCCGCCGGTCACCTCGACCAGCGGACAATCGGCGCGCTCGACCTCGGCCAGCACCTCGTCGAGCGACTGCTTGCGCCCCTCGTGGAAGGCGTATTCCGTGTCGCACCACGAGCAGCGCAGGTCGCATGCCGTGAGACGGACGAAGACGCACGGCCGGCCCGCGTAGGTCGACTCACCTTGAATCGAATAGAAGATTTCGTTGATCGTCAGCAATCCTCTTATTATCCGACCAGATGAGCGTCCACGTCGGCACGTCGGGCTGGAGCTATCCGTCCGGGAAGGGGACGTGGAACGGCATTTTCTATCCGGCCACGCGCTCGAAGCGGCAGGGGACGGCGAACTTCGACGAGCTGCGGTTCTACGCCGAGCACTTCGATACCGTCGAGGTGAACACGACGTTCTACGGTCAGCCGCGCGCGGAGGTCACCGCCGGCTGGGTGGCGCGCACGCCAGGACGGTTTACCTTCTCGCTGAAGCTCTATCAGAAGTTCACCCACCCGACGATGTTTCGCGAGACCGCGCTCAAGTCGGCGCCCGGCTCCGAAGGCCCTCTCCTCGATCTGCTCGCAGAGGTTACCCGCAGCGACATCGACGAGTTCCGCGCAGGCATCGAGCCGATCGCCCGCGCCGGCAGATTGGGGGCGCTGCTGGCGCAGTTTCCCCCCAGCTTCAAGAGCACGCCGGCGTCGCGCGACTACCTGGGGCAGTTGCTGCGCCTCTTCGGGGACTATCCGGTCGCGGTCGAACTGCGCCATCGGAGCTGGAGCGACGCGTTCGGCGAGACGCTGGAGCTCTTGAATGGATTTCAAGCGGCATGGGTGCAGATCGACGAGCCGAAGTTCAAGTTCTCCATCCGGCAGAACGCGCTGCCGAACGTCGCGGGGTTCTACTACATGCGCCTGCACGGGCGGAACGTCGCGCAGTGGTGGCGCCACGAGCACCGCGACGATCGCTACAACTACCTGTATTCCGCGGAGGAGTTGAAGGAATTCTCGGAGATTGCAGGGGCCGCCAAGGCGCTGGTCAGGAAGGCGTATCTCTACACGAACAACCACTTCGCCGCCAAGTCGGTGGTGAACGCCGTCATGTTGAAGGCGCAGCTCGGCGAGCCGATCGAGGGTCAGTATCCGCCCGAAATTGTAGAGCGCTATCCGGAGCTGCGCGATCTCGTCGCAGTGGCCCCCACCCTCTTCAAGGCTTCAACGTGACACGGCGGATGATGTCGCCGACCGCGATCTTCTGCACGACGTCCATTCCCGTCGTCACTTGACCGAACACGGCGTACTTGCCGTCGAGCGCGGTGGCCGAGGTCCGCAGCAGGACGTACATCTGCGAATCGGCCTTGGCCGGATCGCCCGCGTGCGCCATCGCGACCGCGCCGAGCTTGTGGGTCCGCTTGGTCTCGGCGACGCCGACGACGCGGCCGCTGCCGCCCGTTCCCCAGAGTTGTTTCTTGGTGAGGTCGCGCGTCAGCGGATCGCCGAACTGGACGACGAAATCCGGCACCACCCGGTGAACGCGGAGGCCGTTGTAGAAATTTCGTTTCACGAGCGCCGTGATGTGCGCGACCGTCTTCGGCGCATCGGCGGGATACAGCTCGATCTCGATCGTCCCCTTCGCTGTCTCGACGACGAGCACGGGGCCTGCCGCCGCCGGCTTCTCCTGCGCCGCGATGGTTCCGGTCAGCGGCGCCATCAGGAGCGCGATCACTACGATCCAACTGCCACGCGTCATGTGCCGTTCCTCCGCTTCTCCACGCCAATTCTTCGACATTCGGGCCGGATCACGCAATCTCCGCAGCGCGGATACAGCGGCCGGCAGACGTTCTGCCCCCACGTGACCAGGTACAGGTTGATGTAGGGCCACCAGCGGCGATCCGTGGCGCGGTAGAGCGCCTGTTCGGTCTCGTCGGGCAGCGTCGTCGCCACCCAGCCGAGCCGGTTCGAGATTCGGTGGACGTGCGTGTCGACGCAGATGTTCGCCCGGCTCTCGAAGCCGAGAATGAGCACGAGATTCGCCGTTTTCCGCCCCGCTCCCGGCAGCATCAGCAGCTCGTCCATCGTCGCCGGCACGCGGCCGCCGAAGCGGGTGACGAGCATCTCGCAGCACGCTTTCACGTGCCGCGCCTTGTTCCGGTAGAAGCTCACCGGGTAGATCAGCCGCTCGATCCGCCTGACCGACAGCTTCGCCACTGTCCGCGGCGTGCGCGCGACCCGGAAGAGGCGCGTCGATGCCGCGTGCGTCGTCGCGTCCTGCGTACGGGCGGACAGGATCGTGCCGATCAGAATCCGAAACGGATCCTCGGCATGCTCCTCGGAAATCTTCTCGACGGCCGGAAGCTCCAGGCCGGTGATGGCGCGCGCCAGCCTGCGCATGACGCGTTCGACGGTACGAGGATGCGGCCTTCGTGGAGACACGAGGCACCAGCGTAACTGGTCGGGACCCTCGGTCGCCAGATCGGGTACCGTTTGGCGATTGCGAGCAGCTACGCGCTCATGCCAATGAGCGACGGGCTCGCGCTCGAGCAACCGCGCCACGTCGAGCAGTTGCTGGCGCAGTCGTGGGGTCGGCCGACCGCGCCTCGAAATCCTGCGGGAGCCGGTATTGGCCGCATCGCAACCACCTCGGCGTCGAGCGTCGGATTCAGGGCCGGCCGTCGAGCCCCCGACTCGTCCACGAGGCGCTGTGTCACGGAACCGGCGTCAGTGGCGCGCCGCCGCCGACCACCGCAATGACGTTGCGGACGGCGAGATCGGCCATGGCGGTTCGCGTCTCCGTGGTCGCGCTGCCCAGATGCGGCGCCAGGACGACGTTCTCCAACGGCAGCAGATCTGGATGGACTTCCGGCTCGCGCTCGTATACGTCGAGCGCCGCGCCGGCAATCAGCCGGTTCTTGAGCGCCCACGCGAGCGCCGCCTCGTCGACGACCGGCCCGCGCGTCGTGTTGATCAGATACGCCGTACGCTTCATGCGCGCCAGCTCCGGCTGGCCGATCAGGTGCGTGGTCTCCGCCGTCAGCGGGACGTGCAGCGAGACGACATCCGACGTGGCGAGCAGCCGGTCGAGCGGGATGCCGGCATCGGAGCGCGACGTGTGGGCGATCGTCATGCCGAACGCGTGTGCGCGCGCGCCGACCGCGCGGCCGATCCGGCCGAAGCCGACGATCCCGAGCTGCCTGCCGCGCAGCTGCATCCCGAGCAGCTGGTCGAACGCCCACCCCGGCCACGCGCCGCGGCGCAGCAGGCGCTCGCCTTCGCACAGCCGCCTGGTCACCGCGAGGATGAGCGCGAGCGTAAAGTCGGCCGTGGCATCGGTCAGCACATCCGGCGTATTCGTCACGATGATCCCGCGTGCGCGCGCGGCGGCGACGTCGACGTTGTTGTAGCCGACCGCCACGTTCGCGATGATCTTCAGCGCCTCGCCGGCGTCGACCACGCTCCGATCGATCGTGTCGGTCACCATCGAAACGAGCGCCTGCTTGCCGGCGACGCGCTTCACCAGATCGCGCCGCAGCGCCTCCCCTTCGCCCTCACAGAGCTCTACCCGGCACGCGGCCTCGAGCCGCGTCATCACCGAGGCTGGAAGCTTGCGCGTGACGACGACGGCCGGCTTAGTGTCCGTATGACTGGCAGTAGCCACAGTGATTGCAGACGACCGCCGGCTCGATGAGACACGGGCCGTCGGCGTCCGAGCCCGACGGGAGCCGCGTGAAGCGGCCGTGGCTCGGATGCAGATGCAGGGGCACCGGCCGGACGGTTGACGGGGCCGACGCCGACTGCCCGCCGGCGTACTGGGCGATGGCGGCGCGGACGAGGGTGCGGAGCTCTTCGTCGGTCATGCGATCAGATCCACCGCATCGATAATACCGACGACGGCTGCGTCGACCGGCGCCAGCTTCCGACCGAGCGCCTCGCCGGCGGCGCGCCCCTCCATCACAACCAGCACCTTCTCGTGCACGCCCGCACCCAGGGCGTCAACGGCCAGGAGCGTCGTCCCGCGCGGCGTATCGTCGAGCGTCAGCGGCTGCACCAGCAGGAGCTTCGCCCCCTCGAACTTCCGGTGCTTCTGCGTCGAGACGACGGTACCGACGACGCGCGCGATCTGCATTATCCGAGGTCCCAGTGATCGACGATGCCGACGATGCCGGCGTCCGCGGGCACTTCGGTCGGATACCAGGGAAAGCTGGCCTCTTTGCCGCGGACGAAGAACACCGTCTCGCCAACGCCCGCCCCGGCGGCGTCGACCGCCACGAGCGTCCGGCCCGAGGGCGAGCCGTCGGCGGCGATCGGCTGCAGCACAAGCAGCGTCAGTCCGGTCAAGTTCTCGTCCTTGCGGGTGACCACGACGTCGCCGATGACGCGAGCGAGCTGCATGCCGATCAGCCCTCGGGCGTCACTTCCACCGCGTCGATGATGCCGACAATCGCGGCATCCACGGGGCAGTCCTTCATGCCGGCCGCCATGCGAGCGGAGCTGCCGCTGACGATCAGCACCGTTTCGCCGACGCCGGCGTCGACGGTGTCGACGGCGACGAGATAGCTGCCATCGCTCTTGCCATGCGGGTCGACGGGACGCGCGACGAGCAGCTTGTTGCTGACGAGACGCGGGTCTTTGCGCGTGGCGACAACGGTCCCGACGATGCGGGCGAGGATCATCGGGCCGCGATCCCGGCTACGGCTTCCCTGCGGCCGCGGTCGCCTTGCCGATGGGCAGCGTGTCCTCGAGGTTGGCGTGCGGCCGCGGGATGACGTGCACGGAGACGAGCTCGCCGACGCGGCGGGCCGCGGCGGCGCCCGCGTCGGTGGCCGCCTTCACCGCCGCGACGTCGCCCCGGACGATGGCCGTCACGTAGCCGGCGCCGATCTTCTCCCAGCCGATCAGCGTCACCTTCGCAGCCTTGACCATCGCGTCGGCCGCCTCGATCATGGCGACCAGCCCTTTGGTCTCGACCATTCCCAGCGCCTCTCCCATTTCGTCTCCCTGTCAACGCCCAACGCCCAACGCCACAACTCCCAATGCACTTGGGAACCGGGAATGGGCGTCTTGGGAGTTCAATCTCTCAGAGTCCTGACCGCGTCGGCGATGAGCGCCGTCAGTTCGCCGTATGTTAGCCGAATTTCGCCCTCTCGTCGTGCCCGATCGAGCGCGGGCACGTCGGGTACGAGCCGCCCATCCTGCGACGGCGGCGCTTCGAGCACCTGACACGTCACCTGATCGCCGCCGGCCTCCGAGGGATCCGCGCAGAGCGGCGCCGGCGCCGGGATGCCGTAAAAGCCGCGCAGCCCCTGCAGGCGCTCGACCTCCTCACGCGAGATCAGATGCTCGCGGCCGAGCAGCCGCGCCACGAGGCTGATCTTCGCGAAGTGCTCGATCGTCTCCATCTTGTAGTAGGCGCCGAGGACATCCGCGCCGCACGTGACGGCCCCGTGATTGGCGAGCAGCATGCCGTCGTGCGCCTTGATGTACTTCCGCACGGCCTCGGGCAGCTCGCTCGTCGATGGCGTACCGTAGGCGGCAATCGGAATGCTCCCGAGCGTGGTGATCACCTCGGCCAGGACGGCGCGCGTGAGCGGAATGCCCGCGACCGCGAACCCGGTCGCAATCGGCGGATGGGCGTGCACGACCGCATTCGCATCAGGACGGTTGCGATAGATCTCGAGGTGCATCGGAAGCTCGGTCGACGGGTCGCGCTCGCCGGCGATCTTCTTGCCGTCGTAGTCGACGATCACCATCATGTCGGGCGTCATGAAGCCCTTCGAGACGCCCTTCGGCGTGGTGACGAGGCGCCGATCGTCGAGACGGGCGCTGATGTTGCCGTCGTTCGAGGCGATGTAGGCGCGCGCGTACAGACGCCGGCCCGCTTCGACGATATCCGCGCGGATCTGTTCTTCGAGCCTGGTCATGGCTGGAATTTCTGCCGGCACGCCTCCGAACAGAAGTAGTGCGTGGTGCCATCGCTCGTCATCGACAGCGCCGTTCGAGGGGGCACGTACGTGCCGCAGACGGGATCACGCACCAGCTTCACCGGGGACCGCCCGCGGCGAACCGGCCCGGACTCGCCACGGGCGCCGGCGATGACCGCCTCCATGAGCCGCCAGAACAGGCGCCCGATGACGATGAGCAGGATCGTGAGGAGGATGAGCCTGGTCATCGCGCGGCGTCCGCCTCAACTGCCGGGCGTGCTTCCGGGCCGGGGATGCCCCGCCGCGGCCAGGCCTTCGAGACCCTTGCGCGCCGCCTGCCCCTCCGGGCTGTCGGGCGCGATCTCGACGACCTGCTTCCACGCCGCTTCGGCCCCCGCCAGGTCCTGCTTGCCGAACGCCAGCACGATTCCCTTGTTGAGCATCGTCTTCGTGTGGCGCGGATTGATCGCGAGCGACGTCTCAAACTGCTGCAGCGCGCGGTCGATCTGGCCCGTGTAGTAGTAGCTGATGCCGAGGTCGGTGCTGGCGTCGGGATTCTTCGGATCGAGGCGCAGGCCTTCCTCGTACCACTTGATCGCGTCCTCGTAGCGCTCGGCGTCGAAGTAGGTGTTGGCGAGCTGGACGGCCGCGCCGGCATTCTTCGGATCGTTCTTGATGACCGTCATGAGCGCCTGCACCTTCGCCTCGTCGAGCGGCGGGGCCTGACGGGTGGTCCCCTGCCCCTGCGCCGCCGCGGGCGCCGGTGCAGCCGGCACGGCCGACCGCGACGCCTGCTGCGCGCCGATGACCCAGCCGAGGATGACGCCAAAGCACATCCCCGCGACGGCGAAGACGATGGATTCGGCCTTCACGAAAGAATCATCTTAGTTCACCGCGAGCGTCCGCTGAAACCACTCGACGAGCTGTCGTACGAGGTCGCCGTCGCGGGTGAGCAGAATCGTGCCGTGGGCTGGCGCGCTCGACCAGCGCACCTCGCGCGTGCCCGATGTGTCCTGGGCGAGGATGCGGACCGACCGCACGGTATAGGGGTCGTGGACGCTGGCGATCAGCAGTGCGGGCCTGGCGCCATACTGTGCCAGCGGCAATTCGATCCGCACACCCCGGTACTCGAGCGATGGCGAGACGAGCGCGATCGATCGAATGGCGGGATCGGAGGCCGCCGCCAGCACCGCCAGGTTCGCTCCGAGCGATGCCCCGGCGACACCGATCGCCATCGTCCGCACGTCCGCTGGACGGCCCGCCAGGTACGCGACCGCCGCGCCAATCGGCTCGTGCCAGCGTTGCAGCTCGCCGGCGTCGGGCGGAAGCGTCGTCGCCGGCAGATCGATCGCGAGCGCGCTGATGTTCGCCTCGACGAGACGCTCGGCGACGGGCTCCCAGTCGTCCTTCGGGCGCCCCAGCATCGGAACGAGTACGACGGCCGGCGCCGGACGCGTCGGCGCATCGAACAACAACCCGGCCACCGCCCGGCCATCAGCCGTTCGGAAGCCTACGGCGCGCCCCGCCGCCTCGAGCGGCACTGCTGCAACGATCGCAGTGACAAATCCCAAGACCCAAATACCAAATCCCAAGACATGCCCACACACGTTGGGACGTGGCGTTTGGGATGTCGGATTTGACATCATCGCGCTCCTGCCAACACGTCGAGGTAGTCGCGCACGCTCCGCGCCAGACCCACGAAGAGCGCATGGCTGATGAGCGCATGCCCGATCGACACTTCGTCGAGATGCGGCAGCCGCCGGAAGAGCACGAGGTTGTCGAGATTCAGGTCGTGGCCGGCGTTGACGCCAAGGCCGCACGCGTGCGCCAGCTCGGCCACCCGCGCGTACGTGGCGAACGATCGCTCGCCCTCGGCGCGGCTCCGCTCGAAGGCGCGCGCGAAGGGCTCGGTGTAGAGCTCCACGCGCTCGGCGCCCAGCCCGGCCGCCCAGCGGATTGGCACCTCGTCCGGGTCGACGAAGAGACTGACGCGGATGCCGGCGCCGCGCAGATCGGCAATCGCGCGCGCGAGCGCGTCACGCGGCGTCTCGGGCGACCATCTGGCCTGGCTCGTAATCTCTCCCGGGCGAACCGGCACCAGCGTGCACTGATCGGGCTTCACGGTCCGGGCGAGCTCCAGCAGATCCGGCCGCGCATCGCCTTCGATGTTGTATTCGACACGGCCGCGCACCGGCGCGAGCACCGCGGCAATCTCGTGCACGTCGGTTGCGGTGATATGACGTGCGTCCGCGCGCGGATGCACGGTGATGCCCGGCGCGCCCGCATCGATGCACACCATCACCGCGTCGATGACCGAGGGGATCGTGCCGCCGCGCGAGTTGCGGACGGTGGCGATCTTGTTGACGTTGACCGAAAGACGCGGCATCTACGCCTGTCCGACGTGCTCATGAACTGCGTCGGCAATTTCCTCCGCCCACCGCCGGATCTCGTGCTCGTCGCGCCCTTCGAGCATGATGCGCAGGAGCGGCTCGGTCCCCGAGTAACGCACGAGCAGCCGGCCATGGCCGGCCAGCCGCCGCTCGACGTCCTCGAGTACCGCCGCGACGGCGGGGATCGTCCTCAGGTCGGCTTTGCGTGCCACGCGAACGTTGCGCAACACCTGCGGGTAGACCCGGAGCTCGCCCGCGAGCTCACGCAATTCCCGCCCTGTCGCCTCCATCGTCCGCAGCACATGGAGCGACGTCGCCAGGCCGTCGCCGGTGAACAGGTCGTCGGAAAAAATCACGTGCCCCGACTGCTCGCCGCCGAGCGACAGACCGCGTCTGAGCAGCTCGTCCATCACGTACTTGTCGCCGACCGGGCAGCGCACCAGGTCGATGCCCGCCTCGCGGAGCGCCAGCTCGAGGCCGATGTTGCTCATCACGGTCGCGACCACCGCGTTCTTCCTGAGCCGCCCTTCAGCCTTCATCTGCTTCGCGCAGAGGAACATCACGGCATCGCCGTCGACGACCCGACCCTGGTCGTCGACGAAGATGGCCCGATCGCCGTCGCCGTCATACGCGATGCCGAGGCGGCAGCCGGTGTCGACGACGGTCTTCGCGAGCAGATCGGGCGCCGTCGATCCGCACGCCAGGTTGATGTTGCGGCCATCCGGGGCGCTGCCGATCTGCCGCACCTCGAAGCCAAGCCGCTCGAAGAGCCGCGGCGCCACGGTCGTCGTCGCACCATTCGCGCAATCCACCGCGATGCGGAGGCCCTTCCGCGCAGCGTCCGGCGGCAGAATTCGCAGCAGGTGCTCGAGGTAATCGGCGCGATAGTCGATTTGCTCGACCGCGATCCGGTCCGACGCCGGCGGCACGGCGGTGGCGTCGGCCATCATCGCCTCGACACGCTCTTCGTGCGTCTCGGTGAACTTCGCGCCGCTCCCGGAGAACACCTTGATGCCGTTGTCTTCGAAGGGATTGTGAGAGGCGGAGATCACGACACCGGCCGTATAGCCCATGCGCGGCGTCAGGTACGCGATCGCCGGCGTGGGAATGACCCCCGCACTCACCAGCGTCCCCCCTTCGCTCCGGATCCCGGCGGCGAGCTCGCGCTCGATCCATGGTCCCGACTCGCGCGTGTCGCGTCCTGAGAGAAACCGCACGCGATCGCCCCCGTTCCCGAGCGCGCGCGCCAGTGCGGCGCCGAGACGCCGGATCGTCGGCGCGTCGAGCGGATATTCCCCGGCGCGGCCGCGAACCCCGTCGGTGCCGAAGAGCCGGCCCATCGTCACCAGCCCCCGTCCCGCGACACCACGGTCACGGTGACGCGCGCGCTGGCGGGGGACAACAACCGCACCGACGGATCGGCAACGCCGATGTTGACCGTCTCGACGACTTCCTGCGACGCCCCCGCGATCGACACGGGTTCCGTAATCGCGCGCTCGAGACGGGCCACCGCGCTGCTCGGACCGACCACGGTGACCGTCGCAGGGTCGGCGGTCACCGTACCGACGAGGTATCCGTCGTGGGGGGTGCCGTCGACCTCGGGCACGACGGGCACGACTTTCGTGGCCGACGTCTCGAAGGTCACCGATACGTTCGACGGCGAAATCTGCACCACCTCGATGCCGAACGGCGCGCGGACATCGCTGACGGTGAGGTGAAACAGCCGTTCGCCGACCCGCGCGGTGCGCAGATCGAGAACCGCCACGATCTCGCCGGCGGCCACGCGGCTGATCGCGCCGGCCGAGCCGCGCACGCGCACGTCGACGAGGGTCGGCGGCGCACCGATCAGCTCGAGCTCGGCCGGCAGGTTGGTGAACTCGAGGGGAATCCGCATCGTCCGCTCGACGACCTGTTCGCCGGAGACGAGCAGCCAGATGAGGGCGCCGATCGCGAGCGAGAGCACCTTCAGGCCGAAGTGGCGAAAGCCCGGAATCCGCATTCAGGCGAGCGAGCTCCGCGCCTCGGCGCGCGAGAGGCGCAGGCGGCGTCGGCCGCCCACGAGGGACCGGAGCCCGGTGCGGAGCGCATCGGGCGAGATGCCGCGCTCGATGCGGCCGTCGCGCACGAGCGAGATGCTGCCTGTTTCCTCCGAGACGACCACCGCGACCGCGTCGTTCTCCTCGGTCAGGCCAATCGCCGCGCGGTGGCGCGTGCCGAGCTCCCGGCTCACCTTCGGGTCGACGGAGAGGGGGAGAAAGCACGCCGCCGCCGCCACACGATCGCCCTGGATGATGGCCGCGCCGTCGTGCAGCGGCGATCCGGGCTGGAAGATGCTCGCCAGCAGATCGTAGGTGACCATCGCGTCGAGCGGAATGCCACCCTCGATGTAGTTGCGCAGCCCGATGTCGCGCTCGATCACGATGATGGCGCCGATCTTCTTTGCCGCGAGGTTCGTCGCCGTGACGACCACTTCCTCCAGCGTTTCATCGGTGCTCTGCGCGCGCGCGAAGTACCGGAAGAACGGGGCGCGGCCGAAGTGCGCCAGCGCGCGGCGGATGTCGGACTGGAACAGCACGATGATGGCAAAGACGACGTATCCCGCGAGGTTGCGGATGACCCAGTTCACCGTCTCGAGCTCGAGCCACTGCGAGAGGAAGAAGAGGCCGAGAATGAAGCCGCCGCTGAGCGCCATCTGGACGGCGCGGGTGCCGCGGATGAGCAGCAGCAGCTGATAGACGAGGATCGAGACGAGCGCGATGTCGAGCAGATCCCACCACGCAATGGCGGGACGCTGCAACGCGTCGGTCAGCCAGGTCATGCCCTCTCTTTATACCGCCGAATCTCGTCGGCCACGCGCACAACCTGCACCATCTCGCGTACGGCATGCACACGGACGATGTGCGCACCGGCGACGACCGCCGCGGTCACGGCGGCGGCGGTCGCCCAATCGCGTTCGGGTGGCGGCACGCGCCGGCCGAGCGGCCGCGCCAGAAACGACTTCCGCGACGGCCCGACGAGCAGCGGGCGTCCCAGCTCCGCGAATGCGTCGAGGCGCGCGAGCGCCTCGTAGCTGTGGGGCGCCTCCTTCGCAAAGCCCAGCCCCGGGTCGACGAGGATGCGGTCCAGGCCGATCCCGCTCCCCGTGGCAAACGCGACGGCCTCGCGCAGCTCGTCGAGCACCTCGCCGACGACGTCGTGGTACGAGGCCTGCGCGTACATCTCGTGCGGACGCCCGCGCATGTGCATCAGCACGATCGGCGCGCGATGGGCCGCGACGACCCCCGCGAGCGCCGGGTCGTAGCGGAGCCCGCTGACGTCGTTGACGATCGAAGCGCCAGCCGCCAGCGCGGCGGCGGCCGTCGACGCTTTGTAGGTATCGACGGAAATCGGCACGCGCACGCGCGACGACAGCGCCTCAATCACCGGAATGACGCGCCGCTGCTCCTCCTCGTCGTCGAGGGGCTCGGCGCCTGGACGCGTCGACTCCCCGCCCACATCGAGCAGGTCGGCGCCCTCCTCCGCCATCCGAAGACCCGCATCGATCGCGTGCGCGGGATCCGTCAGCCGGCCGCCGTCGGAAAACGAATCGGGTGTGACGTTGAGGATGCCCATGACGAGCGCGCGTTCACCGAGTGCCAGGATTCCGCCGTGCGGCAACGGGATCGTGAAGCGACGGCGGGCACTCACGGCGCCCCAAGTGTAGGCCAACCCACAACTCGGGACGCAGAACTCAATAAGGTTGACCCGAGTCTTGAGTTCGAGCGTTCTTGAGCGTTGAGTTCTGAGTGTTGAGTTACTCCTGCGTGACGGGCCGCGGCTGCAGCGGCGGCACGATCGCCGGGCGCTCTTTCTCGCGCGCGGGCTTCGCCTCACGCGGCGGGGCCGCCACCGCATCGCCGGCAACCGCCGGGTGCTCCTGGAGTGGCTGCCCTGCGGCGATGCGGCGCACCTGCTCGGCGTCGAGCGTCTCGTGCGCGAGAAGCGCCTCGGCGAGATCGAGCAGCTTCTGTTTGTGCTCGACGAGGATGTTCTGCGCGCGGGCGTAGTTGTCGGTGACGAACCGCTTGACCTCCTGGTCGATCCGGAGCGCGGTGTCCTCGCTGTAGTCCTGGTGCTGCGCGATCTCGCGGCCGAGGAAGATCTGCTCCTCCTTCTTGCCGAACGTCAGCGGCCCCATGGCGGCGCTCATGCCCCACTCACACACCATCCGCCGCGCCAGCTCCGTGGCGCGCTCGAGGTCGTTGCCGGCGCCGGTCGTGACGGTGCCGGTCGTGATCTCTTCGGCGATGCGGCCGCCGAGCAGGATCGCGATCTGGTCCTGCAGGTAGTCGCGCGAGTAGTTGTGCTTCTCGTCGATCGGCAGCTGCTGCGTGAGGCCGAGCGCCATGCCGCGCGGGATGATCGTCACCTTGTGGATCGGATCCGCGTGCGGCAGCATCACCGTCAGCAGCGCGTGCCCGGCCTCGTGCACCGCGGTGACGCGCTTCTCCTGCTCGCTGATGATCATCGAGCGCCGCTCGGCGCCCATGAGCACCTTGTCCTTGGCGAACTCGAAGTCCATCATCCGGACGACCTTCTGGTTGTAGCGCGCGGCGTTGAGCGCCGCCTCGTTCACCAGATTGGCCAGGTCCGCGCCCGAGAAGCCGGACGACCCGCGCGCCAGCACGGCCACATCCACGTCGTCGGCGAGCGGAATCTTCTTCGTGTGCACGCCCAGGATCCCCTCGCGCCCTTTCACGTCGGGACGGTTGACCACGATCCGCCGATCGAAGCGGCCCGGACGCAGAAGCGCCGGGTCGAGCACGTCTGGGCGGTTCGTCGCCGCAACGAGGATGACGCCCTCGTTCGACTCGAAGCCGTCCATCTCGACGAGGAGCTGGTTGAGCGTCTGCTCGCGCTCGTCGTGGCCGCCGCCAAGGCCGGCGCCACGATGGCGGCCCACCGCGTCGATCTCGTCGATGAAGACGATGCACGGCGCGTTCTTCTTGCCCTGCTCGAACAGATCCCGGACGCGCGAGGCGCCGACGCCGACGAACATCTCGACGAAATCGGAGCCGCTGATCGAGAAGAACGGCACGTTCGCCTCGCCCGCGACGGCGCGCGCCAGCAGCGTCTTGCCGGTTCCGGGCGGACCCATGAGCAGCACGCCCTTCGGGATCCGTCCGCCGAGCTTCTGGAACTTCTGCGGCTCGCGGAGGAAGTCGATGATCTCCTGCAGCTCCTCTTTCGCCTCGTCGACGCCCGCGACGTCCTTGAAGGTGACCTTCTTCTGCGAGCTGGACGAGAGCTTCGCCTTGCTCTTGCCGAACGAGAGCGCCTTGTTGCCGCCGCTCTGCATCTGGCGCATGAAGAAGATCCAAAATCCGATCATCAGCAGGATCGGCGCCCAGGAGTACAGGAGCGCGGCCCAGGGACTGGTGGCCGGCTCGCGTGCGGAGAGGATCACGTTGCGCTCGAGGAGCCGGTTCGCGAGCCCGTCGTACTGCGGCGGCGCGTACGTGCGGAAGTCTTCGCCCGCTTTGTCGACGCCCGTGATCTCGTTGCCCGTAATGGTGACCCGGTCGACCTGGCCCGCGTCGACGGAGGCCATGAACTCCGTGAAGGTCAACGGCTTATGGCTGGTCTGGAACTTCGTGGAAAAGTTCCACACGAGGACCCCGATGACGACCAGGGCCATCCAGAAGACCAGGCTCTTAAACGTCGAGTTCACTCACAGGCTCCGCGTGGGATCAAGAGTATCACCTTCGCCCCGTCTGCGGTACGAAGACCAGCTTTCCGCGGCGCAATTCCACCCGGGTTCCGGGCACGTCGATACCGCCGTGGCCCGCGGGCAGGAGCGCCACCACGGCTTCGACGTGTTCCAGGCCGATTTCGCGGCCGGCAGCGGCCCGGCGCATCGCCTCGAGAAGGACCCGACGACGAATCGGCGCGGGCGTCTGTGTCAAACCGTGAACCTCGATTTCGACACACCCGTCGCGCTCATTCGCCAAACCCGCCAGCCGCTCGTGGCTGAGCTCGTCGAGCCACTGCGCGTCCTCGCGCAGGAGACCCGCCGCGCGTGCGATGGCGGGACGCGTCGGTCCCCCTGCGGCGCGGTCGAGCTCGTCGAGCACCCGGTGGCGGACGCGATTGCGGGGAATGGTCAGGTCGTCGTTGCTCTCGTCTTCGACCCAGCGGTCGCCGCGGCTCTCGAGATACGCGCGCAGCTCGGCACGTGCGACGTCGAGCAGCGGCCGGATGACGTGATCACGCCGTGGATAGATGCCGCCGAGGCCCGTGAGCCCGGTGCCGCGCATCAGTTTGAGGAGTAGCGTCTCCGCCTGATCGTCCTGCGTATGACCGACCGCAATTCGATCGGCGCCACGCGCCGCCGCGGTGCGCTCGAGAAACGCATACCGCAGACGCCGCGCCGCGTCTTCCGTCGACAGGCCGTGCGCGGCCGCATGCGCGGCCACGTCGGCGCGCTCCACGACGATCGGCAGCCCCGCGCGGGCGGCGAACTCGCGGCAGAACGCCTCGTCGCGATCGGCGGTCGATCGCAGTCCGTGATGCAGATGCGCAAGAGCGACGACCGTGAAGGCGCCGTGCTCCGACAGCTCGAGCAGGAGCCGCACCAGCGCGACCGAGTCGGACCCGCCCGAGAGGCCGACCAGCACCCGTGCGCCGGACGGGATCATGTCGTGGCGTCGGATCGTGCGTCGGACGAGTTGATGCAGGCCTGTCAAATCCCAAAACCCAAACCCCACAGCCCAACAAACCGAAACCGTGTCGAGGTTTGGGATTTGGTCATTGGGATCTGGGATTTGAAATGCCGGAGGGCGGACTCGAACCGCCGACCCCGCGCTTATGAGACGCGTGCTCTAACCGGCTGAGCTACTCCGGCCTGAACCTTTGATCTTAGCAGGCCCAGGCCTCAGGGCTGTTGCAGGCCTCAGAAATCAGGTCTGAGGCATCAGGGCCGAGGCATCCAGTTCTGGAGCAGCGTCATGGACGCAGAGACTGCGCTCTCTTCGAGAGGAGTGTTCATCAGAAAACGCCCGTCTGCTGCGACTGCGTACTGTGGCGCCCAGCGCGGCCGTGATGCTCAGGCGTGTGTCAAACAGCGCGACGGGCGGCGAGGCCTCGAACGACGTCCCGGAAGCCCTGATCGTCGTCACCATCATCTGTCCGTCCGGCCCCATAAAGAACAGCTCCTTGCCGCCGCCGCTCCAGCGCGGCCAGATCCCTCCGGCGGTTGAGATCTGCCACTTGCCACCGCCGGCGGGAAACGGCACGACATAGATTTCGCCTCGGCCTGACTCGCTCGAGTAATACGCCACCCAACGGCCGTCTGGTGAGAATTGGCCGTTGGACTCGTTGAATGGCGAGCTGGCAATCGGCACTGGTTCTCGATCTCCCGGCATCGGGAGCGCCCAGAGTTCGAGGCCTGTCTTTGGATCGTTGTCGCCGTACAGCAGGAACCGCCCGTCGGGCGAGAAGCCATACGACGTCTTCGCACGAGGAGAGTCGAGCAGCAGCTGCTCGGTCCCCGATCCGTTGGAGGGCTTTGCGTACAGGTCGAAGTCAGCAACCGTTGCGCCGTTCTGTCGATTCGAACTGAACACGATTTGCGTGCCATCGAGCGACCACGTCGGGCGACGCTCAATCGCCGCATCGAACGTGAACCGCGTGCTCCCCCCGCGCACGAGATCGATCACCCAGATATCGGGATTGCCTTGGACCGACCGTTGAATGGCGACGCGGCGCCCATCCGGCGACAATTCGGGATCTCCATCCAGGTCCTCATCAGGTTCCCCGACCGTCGCCAACACCTTTCCTGTTCGGTCGAACCACGTCAGTTGACGGCGCACGCCCATCCCTTGTCGGTACAACAACAGGCCCATCTCCGACGCGGAGAAGACACCGACACGGCCGCTGCCGAGCACCGTCTGCACTCTCTCAGCCAGTGGAACAGCTTCATCCATCGTGACGAGGCGTCCGGCGTCGAACGGCTGCGCCATCAACGTTCCGTCGCGGAGAAACAGTAGGTGACCGTTCGCATAAATCGGATTCGATCCTGCCTCCACAACAACCGGGCCTGCGCCTCCTTCCAACGATCCCACGCGGATTCGGAGACCCGCCGCGTCGCGGTCCGTCGGTGCCCTCTGCTCCTGATACAGGAAGTGATTCCCGTCGGGCAGGAACCAGGGAAAGCTGCCCTGTTCGCTCTCCACGGAACTCGAAGCCCCTCCAGCCGACGAGACCCGCTGCAGGCCTGGATTGTTGCTTGGCGCAAAGATGATGACGCCGTCCCGACTCCAACTCCCACCGCGGCCGTTGGGCGCATCCGCCAACGTGAGCACTGGTCCGCCGGCCGCATCGATCCTTTTCAGTTTTCCCTCTGCGAAGAATGCGATCGATCGGCTGTCGGGCGACCAAAAGGGAAACGTCGCCTCTTCGGTGCCGGCCAGCGGCTGCGCGGTGAGCCCATCCAGCGAGCGCACCCATAGCGACTGCTTTCCGTCAGCCGTCCGCGCGCCAAAGACGATACGGCGACCGTCGGGCGACAGTGCCGGCAGACCGGCGCCGTTGGTGAAATCGAGCGTCGTGCCTTCGGGCGCGAGGATTGTCGTGCGAACCGGGGCTGTCTCCGGCGGTGTCTCGCGGAGGTGCATGACCGCCGGAATTGCCAGTCCGATCGCCGCCAGCGCGGCAATGGCAGCCGCGGACCACGCGAGCTGTTCGCGACGCATTGACGCTGCGGGTCGCGCTGGCGACGCAGCGTCGGCTGCGGTTTCCGCATTTCCAGCGACGATCTCCAGCTCGGCGCGGAGGTCGCCGGCCGCCTGCCACCTGCGCTTTGGATTCTTGTCGAGACATCGACGGAGCAGATCGACGACGCGCGGATTCAGGGCTGCCGGCAGCTCTGAAAAATCGGGATCACGAATCAGGACCGATGCGAGGATCTCGGCTGCTGTGTCCCCTCGGAACGGCGGCCGCCCGGCGAGCATCTCGTAGAGGACGCTGCCGAACGAGAAGAGGTCGCTGCGATGATCGACGGCCGCACCTTTCGCCTGCTCCGGCGACATGTAGGCGGCCGTCCCTAGGATGACGCCCGCCTGCGTGGCCATGACACTCAGCGTCGGCGAGTGCGTCACCTCGCCGGCGGCAGGCGTGGCGTCCATTGCCTTCGCCAGACCGAAGTCGAGCACCTTGACCTGCTCGTCCGGCGTGACCTTCACGTTCGCGGGCTTAAGGTCGCGATGGATGACGCTCTTCTCGTGCGCCGCCTCCACCGCTTCGGCGATCTGCGTCGCAATGCGAAGCGCCTCGCCCGGCGAAAGCGCCCCGTGCCGCAGCCGCTCGGCGAGCGTCTCGCCTTCGACCAGCTCCATGACGAGAAAGCGGACAGCGACGGGCGCGCCCGCGTCCTCCATGCCATAGAGGGCAGCGATGTGCGGATGGTTCAGCGATGCGAGAACTTTGGCTTCACGCTCGAAGCGCGCGAGACAGTCGGGGTCCGACGCCCACGCGTCGGGGAGCACCTTGATGGCCACCTCGCGCCCGAGCTTGGCGTCGTGCGCGCGGTAGACCTCGCCCATGCCGCCCGTGCCGAGCAGCGAACGCACCTCGTACGAGCCGAGCTGCGCGCCGATGGCGATCGACATGGATCGGCGGGAGTATACCGTTATTCGTCGTCTGTCTCGGAGAGCGTCTGATATTCCAGAACATCCTCGGCTTCGGCATTCAACTCGTCGGCGTGTGCATCGATGATGGCCAGATCGCGCTGCTCGATCTGACGCCGGCGCCCCTTCGCCAACGCTTCTCGCACGAGCCGTTCGATTGTCTGCGACCGGCGTTCGCCCTTGCGCGTGATCTTATCGATCAACTTCGCGATGTCGTCCGAAACGGTGACCGATGTTTTCATACACTCCAAATGGTACCGATACTATCCTGCCTCGATGAGAGCGGCGGCCAGCAGCGGAATCAGGATTTCGTGATGCCCGACCAGTGAAATGCCGGTGCCCCCCGTCCCGGCGACCGGCCGCGTCACGACGTTCGTCTGCGGCCGGTACATCCGCAGGAAATCGATGTTCACCGTGGTCAGACCCTCGAGCGACGTCCCCTGATTCCGGACCAGAGCCACCGCCTTCAGAAACACCTCGGGCAGCACGACGGCGGACCCGCAATTGAGATAGACGCCGCCGCCGAGGCGACCGACCGACGAGGTGAAATACCGGAAGTCGCGCAGGCTCGCCTCACCGATGGCCGCGCCTGACGCCGCCGGGTGCATATGCGTGATGTCGGTCCCGATCGCCACGTGCACCGTGATCGGGATGCCGAGGCGGTGCGCAGCCACCGCGAGGCTGCGGTCTGCATGCGGTGGGTTGCGTTCCGCGAGAAACGCGGCAACCGACTGGCCGAGGCCCTGTCCACGTTCGGCCCCCCGACGAATGACCTGATTGAGGAGCTCCCCCGTCTCGCTCGCCATGCCGAACCGTCCCGGGCCGAGCGATTCATCGACGTCTTCGGAAGTGGCGCCCGACAGCGCGATCTCGAAATCGTGAATGATGCCCGCGCCGTTCAGCGCGACCGCCGACACCCAGCCGCGCTGCATCAGGTCGATGAGCACGGGCGACACGCCGGTCTTGATCACGTGCGCGCCCAGTCCCCAGATGATGCCCCTCGCCCGCGCGCGCGCGTCCGTCATCGCCCGGACGACCCGGCGGAGATCGCGCGCGCCGAGCATTGCGGGCAGCGCATCGAACCACGCCTTGAAGCTGCTGCCGCGCGCGACCGGGCGGGCGAAGTCGTCGACGTGCGCCTTGCTCGCCCGCGACGCGAGCGGATACGTCCGCACACCGGACAGGTCGAACTCTTCGTAGGGAAACGGCATGCGCGTAGGTTACAGGATCAGCATCGCGTCGCCGTAGCTGTAGAAGCGATAGCGCGCGGCGACGGCCTCGCCGTAGGCCGCAAGAATCCGCTCGCGGCCGGCAAATGCCGCGACGAGCACGAGCAGCGACGATCGTGGCAAATGGAAGTTCGTGACGAGGCCGTCTACCAGGCGGAACGCATGCCCCGGCCGGATGAAGAGCGTCGTCTCGCCGCTCGACTCCAGTACGGTGCCGTCCTCGCCGATCTCCAGCGATTCGAGCACGCGGCATGTCGTGGTCCCCACCGCGATCACCCGCCGGCGCCGGCGACGCGCCCGCGTGAGGGCGTCCGCCGCGTCGCGTGTGACCTCGTACCGCTCGGGATCGACGACATGTTCCTCGACGCGGTCGGTGCGAATCGGCTTGAACGTGCCGTAGCCGACATGAAGTGTGACCTCCGCACGCTCGATGCCGCGCGAGGCGAGCTCGGCGAGCAGCGCCGGCGTGAAGTGCAGCCCCGCCGTCGGCGCCGCGACGGATCCGCGCGCGCGCGCGTACACCGTCTGATAGCGATTGCGATCGGCCGGTGTGTCGTCGCGTTTGATATAGGGCGGGAGCGGCACGTGTCCGATCCGCTCGATCGCCTCCATGATGTCGACGCCGCCCTCGGTCCAGAGCCGCACCACCCGCCGGCCGTAAAAGTGATGCGACACGATTTCGCCGTGCAGATCGAGGCCGCCGCCCTCGAACAGCATGCGCGCGCCGGGCTTGAGCTTGTGACCGGGATGGACGAGAGCCTCCCATTCTTCAGCGCTCCCGACCCCCACACGCCCAACTCCGAATTTCCGGGGCTTCGAAGTTGCGGAGTGGGAAGTTGGGCGTTGACGCAGTAAGAGGCATTCCACCGCGCCGCCGCTCGGCACGCGCTGCCCGAGCAGACGTGCCGGAAAGACTTTCGTATTGTTCAGCACGAGCAGATCGCCCTCGCGCAGGTAATCGCCCAGCCGCGCGAATTGTGCATGCTCGATCCGTCCCGTGTCGCGCCGGAGGACGAGCAGACGCGAGGTGCCACGCACGGCGGGCGGCTCCTGCGCGACGAGCTCAGGCGGCAGATCGAAGTCGAACTCGGAGACGTCCATGGCCTGCGAGCCTACCTGACTCTGCACCCCAGCACGCACAGCCCGCGTTGGGGCGCCGCTCTGGCCGCACCCTTGCACGCGCAGCCGGTGTGTACGACACCGTGATCGTCGGCGGCGGCCCTGCAGGCCTCAGCGCCGCGCTCGTGCTGGGCCGGTGCCGGCGGAAAGTGATCGTGTGCGACGCCGGCGCGCCGCGCAACGCGCGCGCGCGCGAGCTGCACGGTTTTCTCACGCGTGACGGGATCCCGCCAACCGAGCTCCTTCGCCTGGCGCGCGAGGAGCTCCGGCCGTACGGCGTCGATCTGCGCGAGGCCGAGGTCCTCGACATTCGGCCGCTCGAGGCGAGGTTCGAGGTGTGGCTCGCGGGCGACGGCTGCCTTCAGTCGCGCACCGTGCTGATCGCGTCGGGCGTAGGTGACGAGTGGCCGGACATTCCCGGCGTCGATCGCTGCTTCGGTATCACCGTGCACCATTGCCCCTATTGCGACGGCTGGGAGGTGCGCGACCGGTCGCTCGTCGTCATCGGCCACGGGCGGCGCGCCGCGGCGCTCGCGCTGGCGCTGCGGACGTGGAGCGACCGCGTGACCTTGTGCTCGCACGGCGCCTTGCGGCTGGGCAGCGCCGAACGCGCCCGGCTTGCGGCGCAGCGGATCGAGGTCCGTGAGGGGCGGATCGCCTCGCTCGATCACACCGACGGCCGCGTTCGCCACGTGATGTTCGCCAGCGGCGACCGGCTCGCGTGCGACGCGATCTTCCTGGCCACCGGCCAGCATCCACGAAGCGATCTGCCGCGACGCCTCGGCTGCGCACTGACGCGGCACGGGCTCGTCAAAGCCGACCGCCTCGCGCGCACGCGCGTTCGAGGACTCTACGTCGCCGGCGACGCGTCGCACGACGTGCAGTTCGCGATCGTGGCGGCCGCCGAGGGCGCCAAGGCCGCTGTCGCCATCAACACCGCGCTCCAGGAGCAGACCGGCCTTGCCATCACGTGACGCCGCGCTCGTCGTCATCGCGCTCTGCGCCGCCATGGCGGTGCTCTACTGGGCGCAGCAGGCGTTCATTCCGATCGTGCTCAGTATCCTGATCGGCTATGCGCTCGAACCGGTCGTCCGCCTCCTGGTCGCGCTCCGGCTCCCGCGCGTCGCCGCAGCTGCCGTGATCGTCCTCACGTTGGCCGCGACGCTCGGCTGGGCAGGCTATCGGCTCGCTGACGATGCGGCCGCGATCGTCGCGGATTTGCCGAAGGCGGCCACGCGGCTGCGCGCGGCGATTCCGCGGCAGCACGGCGCGATCGAGCACGTGCAGCGGGCGGCCGAGGAGCTCCAACGGACCGCCGAGGAAGCGACCGGCACGAGCGGGACCCCACGCGGCGTCCAACGCGTCCAGGTGGAGACGCCGCCGATCAACATCGGCGAGTACATCATGTGGGGCTCGGCCAACGCGCTCGCATTCGCGGGGCAGGCGCTGCTCGTCGTCTTCTTCGTCTTCTTTCTGCTGGCGTCCGGCGATCTGTTCAAGCGCAAGCTGGTCGCCATTGCGGGGCGATCGGCCGAACGACGCGCGGTCACGACCCGAATCCTCGACGACATCAATACCCAAATCGAGCGCTTCCTCATCGTCCACGTGGCCGCCAGCATCGTCGTCGGCGTTGCCACGTGGATCGCGTTCCGCGTCATCGGGCTGCAGCAGGCCGGGTTATGGGCGATTGCCGCCGGCGTGCTCAACAGCATTCCGTACTTCGGCCCCGTGATCGTGTCGACCGGCGCCGCCGTCGTGGCGTTCCTGCAGTTCGGCACGCTGGGCATGGCCCTGCTCGTGGCCGGCACGTCGCTCGCGATCACGAGCCTCGAAGGCTGGCTGCTCATGCCGGTGCTCACGAGCCGTGTCGTGCACATCAATGAGGTGGCGGTGTTCGTCGGCCTGATCGTCTGGAGCTTCGTCTGGGGGATCTGGGGCACGCTCTTGGCCGTGCCCATGCTGGTGGCGATCAAGGCGTGCTGCGACCACGTCGACCGCCTCAAGCCCGTCGGCGACCTGCTCGGGAAGTAGGCTGCAGGAACGTGTCGAGATTGGCGCGCCCTCGCGCCGCCACGAGCGGTCTCCACAGGTCGCCGTAGCGGGCCACGCGCGACGGCACGTTCCGAAGCGTGAAATCCTCGGTGCGCGCGCCGCGCGCCACCTCATCCCACGTCATCGGCGTCGACACGGTGGCGAGCGGCGTTGGCCGGACGGAATAGACGCTCGCCAGCGTGCTGCCCCACCGGTTCTGGTTGTAGTCGACCAGCACGCGCGCCGCCGGCCGTTTGGCGACGCGGTATTCCGAGGTCATCAGCGTCCGATGGCGCGACGCCAGCTCCACCGCGAGCGCCTTGGCGAAGGTCCAGACCGCCTTCTGCTCGGGGCCCCGCACGATCGGGACGTAGACGTGCATTCCCTTCGATCCACTCGTCTTGACGAGCGGCTTCATCCCGAGCGACTCCAGCGCGTCGCGGACGACCAGCGCGCATTCGCGCACCTGATCGAAGGTCGCGCCCTTGTCCGGATCGAGGTCGAAGTGCACGTAATCCGGGCGGTCGACGTCGTCGCAGGTGGCGTACCACTGATTGAGATCGATGCACCCGAGATTGATGATCCAGAGAAGCGATGCGAGGTCGTCGATGACGGGAAAATCGATGACGTTGCCACCGCCGTGATCGATGGCGCAGGTGCGGATCCAGACCGGCCGCGGCGTGGGCGCACGCTTCATGAAGAAGAACGGACCCGCGGCGCCGTGCGGATAGCGCTTCATCACCATCGCGCGGTTCCGGATGTGCGGCAGAAGCGCAGGCGCGACGTCCGCGTAGTACTGAATCAGCCCGCCTTTCGTGATTCCCAGCTCCGGCCAGAACGGCTTGCGCAAATTCGTCAGCCGTACGTCGCGGCCGTCGACCGTCAGCGTCGCGTTGTCGACATCCGCCGGAATCGGGACTGTCCGCGTCATTGCTGTCTCCGCCGCGGCTCGAGCCGCGGCGGCCGCGGGCCGTGGCGTACCGCGCCCGCAATGGGCGCGTACTCGAGCTCGAGGCCCGCCGTGACGCAGCGGAGCATCAAACCGCCGCGGCTCATGTCGCCGCGGCCGACGAAGTGCGGCGGAAACACCAACCGGGTACCAAATATCGGCAGCAGCACATCGACATACTTGCCCGAGGCGATACTCCCCAGGAGCACGACCTCACACTCGTCGCCGATCGCCGTCCGCAGTGCCCGCGCCGCGCGCGCGAGCGGCCGTCGGTATGCGAGGTTGGCGATGTCGATGTCCACTTCCGCAAACGCGCGGAACGAGGCGGTCGTCACCGGCGTGTCGGCCGCGCGGAGACCCGCGTTGGGTGTGATCACGAGCACCCCGCCCGCCGTCACCGGATCGGCGGGATCGGGCGGACGCGCGAAGCGGCGCGCGTAGGCGAGCTTGCCGCGGAAGTAGAGGCCGCTGACGAAGCTGAAGACCTCGCCGAGCGGCGCGCCGCGGCGGCTCTGCAGGCGCCGTGCAAGGTCGAAACCGGCATTGGGCGCGAGCAGCAGCTCCGCGCGGCGGCCCGAACAGTTGGCCGGCGAGAGCAGGAAGACGCGAGGCAGCGGCGCTGGACGTCGACGAGCCACGTCAGAACAGGCGACGCCCGATGACGGCGGCGAGCCATCCGAGAATCACGAACGGAACCAGCGCAATCGCCAGCACACCGAGCGTCAAGAGCGCGACGACCAGCCAGTCTCCGGCCGACGCGCGGCGTGTGCCGGCCGCGTGCCGCTCGAGCAGCGCGAGATTGCGGAGATTGGCCTTCCACGCGACGTCGAACAGGTCGCCCATGATGGGCACGGCCCCGAGCGCTGCGTCGATCGCCACATTGAAAATCATCCGCAGCTGGACCACGCGCGGGAGGCGGAGATCGCGTGCCTGCCAGAGGATCGCAATCGTGAAGAGCGGGGAGACGAGATCCCCGAGGCCCGGGATCAACCCAAGGATCGGGTCGAGGCCGACGCGGTACGACGTGCCGGGTATGACGAATGCGGCGTCGAGCAGCTCGGCGACCGTCCGCAATGCCGCGACGCGCTGCTGGGCTGGAGCGACCACATAACCATTATCCCCAGCGCAGAAGCACCGCGCCGACGGTGAAGCCCGCGCCAACGGCCGCCAGGAGCACGAGGCTGCCCTGCCGAACGCGCCCCTGCTGGACGGCATCGTTGAGTGCGAGGGGAATGGTCGCGGCGGTCGTGTTGCCGAACCGCTCGATGTTGATCATCACCTTCTCGCGCGCCAGGCCGAGCTTCTCGGCGGCTGACAGGATGATGCGACTGTTCGCCTGATGCGGGACGAACAGGTCGATCTGACACGGCTTCAGCCCGTTGCGCTCCAGCAGCGTGCGGCACACCTCCTCGAAGTTCCGCACCGCGTACTTGAACACCGCCTGCCCTTCCTGCTTCACGAAGTGGAGGCGCTTCTCGACCGTGTCCTTCGAGGCCGGCATGAGGCTGCCGCCCGCCGGCATGAACAGGGCGGACCCGCCGCTCCCATCGATGTAGTTTTCGAAATCGATGATGCCGATCCCGTCGGCGGCGGTCGGCTCGAGCACCACCGCGCCCGCGCCGTCGCCGAACAGGACGCAGGTGGCGCGATCGGTGTAGTCGATGATGCTCGACATCACGTCGGCGCCGACGATCAGCGCGCGCTGGCTCGCGCCCGACGCGATCATCGCCGCGCCGGTCGTCAGCGCGTAGGTGAACCCGGAGCAGGCGGCGCCGAGGTCGTAGCCCCACGCGCGCGGCACGCCCAGCTTCGTCTGCAGCAGGCAGGCCGTGCTCGGAAACAGCATGTCCGGCGTCGTCGTCGCGACGAGAATCAGATCGATGTCGGCGGCCGTGACGCCGGCGCGTTCGAGCGCCGCGATCGACGCCTCCTTGGCCAGGTCCGACGTCGCCACGCCCGAATCGACGACGTGGCGCTCGCGGATGCCGACGCGCTGCATGATCCACTCGTCGCTCGTGTCGACCAGCTTCTCGAGATCGGCGTTCGTGAGCACGCGCGGGGGCACGAACGTCGCCAGACTCGCGATGTGCGCGCGTCTGGCCGTATTCGGTTTCACCACAAACGAGAATCCTTCCCCGGGGCGGTCAGCCCGAAGTAGTGATAGGCGCGCGCCGTGGCGACACGGCCGCGCGGCGTGCGATCGAGAAAGCCCGCCTGGATCAGAAACGGCTCGTAGATGTCCTCGATCGCGTCGCGTTCCTCGGAAATGGCGGCGGCCAGGCTGTTGACGCCGACCGGGCCGCCGCCGAACTTGTCGATGATCGTCTTGAGGAGCTTCCGGTCGACTTCGTCGAATCCCTGATCGTCGACCTCGAGCAGCGCAAGCGCCGCCTTCGCCACGTCGGCCGTCACGGTGCCGTCCGCCCGGACCTGCGCGTAGTCGCGCACGCGCCGGAGCAGGCGATTCGCGATGCGCGGAGTACCGCGCGCCCGGCGGGCGATCTCACGCCCCGCAGCCGCATCGATCGGCACGCCGAGAATCCGCGCCGACCGGCGCACGATCTCCTCGATGTCGCGCTCCTCGTAGAAATCGAGCCGATGGACGATCCCGAAGCGCGCGCGCAGCGGCCCGGTGAGGAGGCCCGCGCGCGTCGTCGCGCCGACGAGCGTGAACGTCGGGAGCGGCACCTTCACCGAGCGCGCGCTCGGTCCCTGGCCGATGACGATGTCGAGCTCGTAGTCCTCCATCGCCGGATAGAGGATCTCCTCGATGTTCGGCGCCATCCGGTGAATCTCGTCGATGAACAGGATCTCGTGCGGCTGCAGGTTCGTCAGCATCGCGGCGAGATCGCCCGGCTTCTCGATGACCGGCCCCGCGGTCGCGCGCACTGCCACCCCCATCTCATGGCCGATCACGTACGCGAGCGTCGTCTTGCCCAGGCCGGGCGGGCCGTACAGCAGGACGTGATCGAGCGCTTCGCCGCGCCCGCGCGCGGCGGCGATCGACACCTCGAGGTTGTCCCGGATGCGGTCCTGGCCGATGTACTCGCCGAGCGATCGGGGGCGGAGGCCGGCTTCGTACTGCGCCTCGTCATCCACGCGGCTGCCGGCCACCGTGCGCGTGTTCACCGCATCAGCTCACGGAGCGCGGCCTTGAGCGCCTGCTCGAACGTCGGCGCGCCGCTGGTCTTCAGTGTGACGTCGACGGCTTTTTCGGCGATGGCCCGATGATAGCCCAGGTTCAGGAGCGCGGAGACGAGGTCGTCGCGCAGCCGGTCGCCCGGCGGCGCGTCCGCGGGCGCCGCGACGCCGGCAGGCACGACGAGGTGCGCCAGCCGATCCTTCAATTCGAGCACGATCCGCTCCGCCGTCTTCCGTCCGATGCCGGGGATCGCCGTCAGCCGCACGACGTCGGCGCGCTGGACGGCCGCGACGAGCTCGTTCGGTTCAATCCCTGAGAGCACGGCAACCGCGAGCTTCGGCCCGATGCCGCTCGTCGCAATCAGGCGCTCGAACAGCTGCTGCTCGAGCGCCGTGAGAAAGCCGTAGAGCTGGAGCGCATCTTCCCGCACATGGGTGTGGATGCGCAGCGACACGTCGGCGCCGACGTCGCCGACGTCGTAGTACGTCGACAGCGGCACGTGCACCTCGTACCCGACACCCTGCACATCGACGACGATCCGGTTCGGCTGTTTGTCGAGAACACGGCCGCGAAGGAACGCGATCATCCGGCGGTCGGGGGACGGTACTGGCGCCAGGAGCGGGGGAGGCGGACCTGAAGGTCCACCTCTTCGCGACCCGTCTGCGTAGCCGCGCCGCCCTGGCTGTCGGAGAGGCGGGCCTTCAGGCCCGTCTGCAGTGGCGGCGTCGAATGCAGATGGCAGATCGCCACCGCGAGCGCGTCGGCGGCATCGTGCGGCGACGGCGGCCTGGCGAGGCCGAGCAGCAGCTTGATCATCTGCTGCACCTGATGCTTCTCGGCGCGGCCGTAGCCGACGACCGCGCGCTTCACTTCGGCCGGCGTGTACTCGACCACCGGGCAGCCCGCTTCGACCGCCGCCAGCACCGCCACCCCGCGCGCGTGCCCGAGCTTGAGCGCGCTGCGGACATTCGCCGCATGGAAGAGCGATTCGATCGCGACGCAGTCGGGCGAGCAGCCGCGCAGGAGCGCGGTGAGCTCACCATGGATGCGTGCGAGACGTTGGGGGAACGGATCGGCGGGCGCCACCGAGATGGCCCCGCACAGCACGAGGCGGGCGACGCGGCCGTCCGTCTCCACGCAGCCGTACCCGGTGCGCTCGGAGCCCGGATCGATGCCGAAGATCCTCACGCCAGGGAGGCCTCGATCTCCTTCTCCTCGACGTCGAAGTTGGCCCACACGTGCTGCACGTCGTCGTGGTCTTCGATGGCTTCCATCAGCTTCAGCATCTGCTGCGCTTCTTTGCCGACGAGCTTCACGTAGTTCTGCGGAATCATCGCGACCTGCGCGCTGGCCGGCTCGACGCCGAGCGCCTTGACGGCGTCGCGCACCGCCTCGAACTGCTCGGGCGCGCACACGATCTCCCAGGCGCTGCCGTCGTCGTTCATGTCGTCGGCGCCCGCGTCGAGGGCGGCCGAGAGCAGCTTCTCCTCGTCGACCTTCCCCTTCTCGACGACGATTTCACCCTTGCGGCTGAAGAGCCATGCGACGCTGTTCTCGGCGGCGAGATTGCCTGCGTGCTTGTCGAGCAGGTGCCGGATCTCGCCGACCGTGCGCTTCTTGTTGTCGGTCAGCGTCTGGATCAGCAGCGCCACCCCGCCCGGGCCGTAGCCTTCGTAGGTGACCTCTTCGTACTGGACGCCCGGCTCCTCGCCCGTGCCGCGGCGGATGGCGCGCTCGATGTTCTCGCGCGGCATGTTGTTCGCCTTGGCTTCGGCGATGATCGTACGCAGGCGCGGATTGGCGTCCGGATCGCCGCCGCCGTTGCGGGCGGCGACCGTCAACTCCTTGATGATCCGCGTGAAGATCTTGCCGCGCTTGGCGTCGGCGGCACCCTTCTTGTGCTTGATGGTGTGCCACTTGGAATGGCCAGACATGTGAAAACTCCCCGAAAGTGACGTCGAATTCTATCAGTCTTCACGCCCGTTTCGCGAGAATCACCCAGACGTCGGCGCGCGGATCCCAGGGCCCGCCGCGGTAGTCACCCAGCAGAGCCGTGACGGCGAAGCCCGCCTTCTCGAGCCGGCGGGCCATCTGCGGAACCGAGAGCGTCCGGAAGGCGAGCGCAAACCGGCGCGTGCGGCGCTGACGGCCGCGGCGTTCGACGAACTCCTGATCGAAGATCGTGAGCCGCCGCGCGCGATCCTGCCTGACGGTCTCGACGAGCGTGACGCGCGCTCCGCCCGGCCGGCTGCGCCATCCGCGTAAGCTGATGCGCTTGCGGTACTCCGCCCAGGCCGGCAAGTCGGCGACCAGCTCCAGACCGAACGTGCCGCCGCGTTCGAGCACACCGTAGACCGACGCGAGCGTCGCCGCCAGATCGCGCTCTCGCAACAGCGACTGCAGCACCCCGTAGGGCGCCAGCACCATGGCGAAGCTCCCGCTGGAAAACGGGAGCGATCGAATGTCGCCGCGGATCAGACGGACGTCCCGCGTGAGGCGGGCGCGCCTGACGCGCCGGCGCGCCCGCGCCAGCATGGAATCGGACCGGTCGATGCCGACGAGTGACACGCCGGCACGGCCGAGCGGCACCGCGATGCGGCCCGTGCCGCAGCCGAGCTCCAGCACGGGACCACGGGCGCCGCATGCCACGGTGCGCCAGAAGGAGACGTCGCGTCGGCCGAGCGTCCGCGCGTTCTCCCAGTCATAGAAGGGCGCGTACTCGTCCCACCCTTCGAAGCCTTCCATGTACTTCAGTTTTGCGTCTTGAGTGTTGCGTTACGCATTCCTCTGTCCAAGCGTGGCGAAGAGCGTCGTGTTCTGGATCTCGACGAAGGCGGACCCCGCCTGGGCCGCCTCGCGCGCGTAGGCGTCGAGCGCGTCGAGGTACGCCCGACCAAGGGTCCGCGCGCCGTCGGAAGGCGTCGTCTCGACCGCCTGCTCCACCGCGGCGCGCCGGCGCGCCCAGACGTCGGCTGACGGCGGGCCGAGCTGCGTTCTGGAGACGGGAAACAATCGGACCGCCATCGGCTCGATTCCGTGTCGCGCAAACCGCGTGGGCAGCGTGGGTCCGACGGTGGTCGACCCCGTGTCGCCGCGCGCCGCCGTCAGTGCGCCGAAGAAGCGCGCCGACAGCTCGAACGCGCGCTGGCCGGCCGGCGTGGACGCGTACCCGTACCGCGAGGAGTTGTCGGGCTCGACGGCGAGCACGCGGCCGCCTGGCCGCGTCACGCGGGCAAACTCGCGCACCGCCGCGTCGACGTCGCCGACGTGCTGAAGGACCGCGACGCAAAACGTCGCGTCGAACACCCGATCGTGAAACGGCAGCGCGCAGGCGTCGGCCGTGGCGAACCCGATGCGCTGATTGTGCGCCAGCGCCTCGCTGCGCGCGACCATCACGCGCTCGACCATCAGGTCGATGCCAAACAGCCGAAGCTGCGAGACCTGCAGGCGACCGATGTGCACCTCGGCGATCCCTTCGCCGCAGCCGACGTCCAGGATGCGGTTGCCGGCACGCGGCCGCAGCGTCTCGGCGAGAAACGCCGTGAACGCGTCGTCCCACCAGCGCTCGCGCAGGTATTTGAGGGTGGGCGACGTGAGAACGTCGATGTCGCTAATCACTGACTGCGAGCTCTCCGGGCACGATCGGACGCGTGCGTGGCAGCAGTCCGAGACGCGCGAGATATCCCACGGCCGCCAGAATGCCGACGAACACCATGAGCTTGATGAGATCTGCTGCACGTGTCGCCGGCAGCGTTTGCCACAGGACCCCCAACACCGACTGCGCGATCGCGACCGCCCACACGGAGCCGTAGAAATAGCGCCGCTCGTGTCCTTCTCCCTGCGTCGACGGCTTGACACGCGGCAACCGTCCGAAGGCCCCGAGCACCCACATCGTGCCGGCAATCGGGAAATAGGCCACGTCGTACATCTCCCGGAGCCGCCATGCACCGGTTGCGACGGCATACACGAGGCCCGCCAGGTTCAGCACGGCAAACGCCGTCACTTCACCCCAGGCTGTCGTGTAACAGATACGGCGATACAGCGGGTTCGGACGGTCCTCCGTGAAGCGAATGATGTATGGTCGCGGCTCGCACCCCGGCAACTGTCCGCGCACGCTGGCAACCGCGGTGGCCACGAGCACAACCGAGAGCCAGACGGCCATGCGCGCGTCGAAGCCGCGTTCGAACAGGTCGAACGTCAGCGGGCCTGGCGCGATGAAGAAGACGAAGATCCAGATGGGCCAGTGGAGGACGCGATAGTAACGCTTGTTGCGGTAGCGAATCTGCCGGTCGGTATCGAACTCGACGTAGCGCGCGTCCGTGCGGACGGTAACCTGAGACATCGTCGCCGAGCCCTCATTCTAAAGCACCCCCAGCGTAATCGTCCGGCAGTCGCATGCGCGTACGAACTCGGCGTCGTGCGTCGCGAGCACGATCGTCCGCCCGTCGGCGGCCAGGCGGCGCAGCGTCGCCGCCAGATCGCTGCGCCGCGCCGGGTCGAGCGATGCGGTCGGCTCGTCCATGAGCAGCACGGGCGGCTCGACCGCAAGCGCACGCGCAATGGCGACGCGCTGCGCCTCGCCGCCTGACAGCTCGTGCGGCAGCGCAGACGAGCGGCCGGCGACGCCAAGCGCCTCGAGCAGCTCGCGCGCCCGCCGCTCAGCCGCAGGCCGCGGCTGGCGCAGGACGTGGACCGGCGCGAGCCACACGTTTTCGACCGCCGTCTTGTGCGCGAACAGGTGATGGAACTGGAACACGATGCCGACCGACCGGTGCAGCTCCCGTGCGCATGCCCCGCGCGGGATGCGCCCGGGCACGAGGCGAACGCCGCCGACGTGAATCTCCCCTGCCGCGATCGGGTCGAGGCCGGCAATCGCGCGCAGCACGCTCGTTTTGCCGGTGCCCGAGTCGCCCATCAGCGCCAGCAGCTCCCCGCGCGTCGCGGAAAACCGCAGACCGTCGAGAACGAGCCGGTCGCCGCGCCGAATCGCGATATCCCGGACCTCGAGCGTTGCCTTGCCCTGAGCCTGCAGCGTCACGCGCGCCGCCACCCCTTTTCGATGCGACGCGCGAGCCGTGCGAGCGGCAGCGACATGGCGAGGTAGAGCGCCGCGCACAGCGTGCCGGGGACCAGCCAGCTGCCGATGTTCGCGGCAAAGATCGTCGTCTGCCGCGTGAGCTCGACCACCGTGATGAGCGACACGAGCGAGCTGTCCTTCAACAGTGCGACGAAGTCGTTCGTCATGGGCGCGAGCGCCAGCCGGAAGGCCTGCGGCCCGCGGACGAGCGTGAGCGTCTGCACGTCGGTCAAGCCGAGCGTCCGGGCGGCGTCGAGCTGCCCCTGCGGCACCGCCTCGAGCGCGCCGCGGTAGATCTCGCTTTCGTACGCGGCGTAGTTGAGCCCGAGCCCGAGAAACGCCGCCATGAATGCCGGAAGCTGGATGACCGACGCGAGGCCGAAGTACAGCACGAGCAACTGGAGCAGGAGCGGGGTGCCGCGCATCACCTCGACGTAGCCGGTGAGGGCCACCTGGAGCGGGCGCGCGCCGTAGACGCGGCCGCTCGCGATCAGCACGCCCAGCGCGACGGCCAGCGCCATTGCCGCGCACGAGAGCACGAGCGTCACGACCGCCGCCTGCACCAGCGTCGGCAGGTATCGCCGCGTCGCCTCCCACGCGCCCGGCGTCGTTACGCCGGCCGCCGGGACCAGCTCCTCTGCGCCGCTCAGCACACGCGCATAGAGGCGCGGCTGATCCTCGTTCCACATGTTCCAACGGCGGAAGATCGCTTCGAGGCGGCCGTCGCGCATGGCCTGCTTCAGGATGTCGTTGATGCGATCGCGCAGCCCCTCCTGCCCCGCCGCGAGAACGCCCACGTAATGGCCGACGCCGATCCGGGCGTCCTGGTTCACGAGGCCGGGATTGCGGCGGACCCCTCTCGCCGCCAGCACCTCGTCGAGGACGACGGCGTCGACGCGCCCCAGCGCGAGATCGCTGTAGGGATGCACGTCGTCTTCGTAGGTCACCGGAATGACGCCGTGCTCGCCCTGCGCCGCGACCAGAATGTCGTAGGCAAGCGTGGCGCCCAGCGTGGCCACGCGGCGGCCGCGGAGGTCGGCGAGGCTGCGGAACCGGCCGCGATCGGCCTCGCGGACGGTCAGCACTTCGCGAAACTCGTAGTACGGCACCGTCACGGCGAGCCGGGCGCGGCGCGCGGGGGTGTCTTCGATCCCGCTGAGGCCGATGTCGAAGTCGCCGCGGGCCGCGGAGGCCTCCAGCGTCGTGAAGGAGACCTGAACGAAGCGGGGCACGCGGCCGAGCTCGCGCGCGAGCAGCGCCGCAATCTCCACGTCGAAGCCGACCAGCTTCGCCGGATTCTGCGGGTCGGCTTCGACAAACGGCGCGCCGCCCTCCGAGTCGCCGCCCCATCGCAGCTCCGGCCCCGACTGCGCAGGTACGTCCACGGCAAGCGCGAAGAGAACGGCGGCAACGAGTCCGAACGCGGCGACGCGCGACATCGACTCGGTCAAATCATAGCGGGAGCCGGCTATCCGCGGCGCCGGCGTTCGAGCTCCTCCAGCGTGCGCGGCCAGTCTTCACGGAGCAGACGCGAGAGCGACCGGTCCGCGAGCAGGCGGCCTCCCGTCTGGCAGGTCGCGCAGTAGTTCGCTTCGTTTGCGGCGTACACGACACGCTGCACCGGCGCACCGCAATTCGGGCACGGCTGGCCGTAGCGTCCGTGTACGGCCATGTCATCTCGAAATGCCGTCACCTTCTCCGGAAACCCCTCGCCGGCTTCCTCCTGCAGGCGGCGCGTCCACTCCGTCAGCGTCGCACGGGTGGCCTCGAACAGGCGCCGCACCTCCTCGTCGGTCAACGACTGCGTCTGCTTGAACGGCGACAATCCGGCGGCGTGCAGGATCTCATCCGAGTACGCGTTGCCGATACCACTGAACAGATGCGGATCGGTGAGCGCGCGCTTGAGCGTGTGGTTCTCGCGGCGGAGCGCGCGGTCAAACGCGGGCAGATCGATCTCGAAGACTTCGAGACCGCCGGGATCGTGCTCTGCCAGCGCGGCGCGGCGCTCGACGACGTGCAGCGACGCCTGGCGCTTCGTCCCGGCCTCGGTGAGCACGAGGGTGCCGTGTTCGAAGTCGATGGCCAGCAGGCCGACCTTGCCGGGGATCGGCGCGCCGGCCGCCTTCCATCGGAACCGGCCGGCGATCATCAGGTGAAAGACGAGGAAGAGCTCGCCCTCCGCCTCGAGCACAACTCGCTTGCCGAGCCGTCGGACACCGACGATGGTGCGGCCCGCGACGGCCTCGAGCGGCGGGTTGATGGAGCGCAACAGAAACGGGCTGGCCAGGCGGACGCGCTCGACGCGCCGGCCGACGACGCGCGTCCGCAGGGCGTGGAGGTAGAGCTCAATATCCGGCAGCTCAGGCATCCGTAGGCTACGATCGAATTATGGCAGCCGCGTTCGCGCTGCTCGCCGGCCTCGTCGTCCTGATTCACCTCGCGTTCGTCGTCTTTGCCGCGTCGGGGGCGCTGCTGGCGCTGCGCTGGAAATGGGTGCCTTGGGTGCACGTGCCGGCGGTCGTGTGGGCGGCCTATATCGAGTTCTCCGGCGGCATCTGTCCGCTGACGCCGCTCGAGAACGACCTGCGGGCCCGGGCCGGCCTCGATTACTACAGCGGCGATTTCGTCGCCGCGTACCTGTTCCCGGTGCTCTATCCTGACGGCCTGACCCGCGAGGCCCAGTTCGTCATCGGCGGGGTCGTGCTCGTCGGCAATCTGGTCCTGTACACCATCCTCCTGAATCGTGTTCGGCCCGGCCTCCGTATGAAGGAATAGGAGCCACAACCTATGACATGCAGGCGGTGCGCGAAGGAGATTGAGGCCGGTTCGGCGTTTTGCCGGTACTGCGGTGCGCCCGTGCGGGAAACCGAGCCCACGACGCCGCGGCGGCTGACCCGGCGGCCGGCGGAGGGAAAGCTGGGCGGCGTCTGCGCGGGGATCGCGGCGTATCTCAACACGGATCCGACGGTCGTGCGGCTCCTGTGGGTGCTGTTCTCGGTGGTGCCCGGCGTGATCATCGGCGGGCTCATCGCCTACGTCGTGGCGTGGATCGTCCTGCCGGCCGACGCCGGGGAAGCGAGGCCGGCGGTCGTCCGGCGCTTGCAGCGCTCGGCGACGGACCGCAAGATCGCGGGCGTTTGCGGCGGGGTGGCCGAGTACTTCGGCATCGACTCCACGTTCGTGCGGATCGCCGCCGTCGTCCTCGCGATTTATCCGGGGGCGATCATCTGCGGCGTGCTGGTCTACCTGCTCGCCTGGTTCGTGATGCCGTCGGCGACGGTCGAGCATCTCGAACCGTCGCCGTCCGCGACATAGCGCGCTCGCGTCGGGCCGGCCGCAGCTCCGGCTGCTGGATCCGCCAGCGGCAAGGCCGGAGCCATCACCGTCATCCCGCCGGTCGCGCGCGGATGGAGGCAGCAGCCGAGACCGGCACGGCCCGATGTTCCGGACTACTCTTCGTTGATATCCGCGCTGATGTCGATCGGGATGCAGCCCCTGACGCTCGTCGCCGCCGGGCACTTGTCGGCGTGCGTGGCCAGCGCCCGGTCCGCCGCCTCGCGCGTCCCTTTCGGGATTGTGATCCGATACCGGACGCGCATCCGCGCGATCCGGAGCACACGATCGACCGCCTCGACGTCGCCCTCGACGTCGGCTGAGACCTTGTTGGGTTCTACGGGTATCTGGCGCACTGCCAGTGCGCCGGCAAGAGTGCCGAGCAGTCACCCGCCGACGGCGGCGATGATGTGATCGAGCGTCGCCGGGAGCTCCTCGTCCGGTTCCACGCCGTAGAACTGCTTGATCGCGCCATGCACCCCGAAGCGAAGCGGCTCGGTGAAAGGCGTGACGTAGGCGTGGCGAATCGGTCCCTTGATGCGATCGATGTGGATGCGGCTGGTATAGGTCGGGTCCGCCATGCGGCAAAACGATATCATACGGCTTCGATTGAGGAGGGCGGCATGAGAGATTTCGCCATCCAGCTCACCCATCGTCCCGGCGAGCTCGCACGCGTCGCGACCGCCCTGAGCGCGCAGCGGGTCAACATCAAGTCGGTTGCGGGCCTGGCGATCGACAAGTATGTCACCATCCGCATCATCGCCGACGACGTCGAAGCGGCGCGTACGGCGCTGGAGGATGCCAACATCCGGTTCGAGGAGAGCGAGGTCGTGCAGGTGCTGCTCGAGAACCGCGCCGGCGAGCTGGCCGCGGTCAGCCGCAAGCTGGCCGACGGCGGCGTCAACCTGCGGGCGATCTACCTCACCGGGATCGCGGGAGATCTCGTGGAGCTCGCGATTGTGCCCGACGATGTGAAGAAGGCAAAACGGCTGCTGGGTTAGTCTCCGTCTCTTCGGTTATGGCTCGCCAGGGATGGGCCCGAAGGCGGGTGGGGGGGCGCGGTGCTTGGTGGCCGCTTCATAGGCGGATGCCGCCTTGAGGAGCACCGGCTCCTCGCCCTGTCCGGCAAAGAACGTGATCGCGATCGGCATCGGGTAAGGCAGCTGAGACGCCTGCGTTTCCTTCGGCAGCACAGAGATGTAGTTCGTTCTGTCTGCGTTGAGCGCGAACCGCGGCTCGTAAATGATCTGGTTGTAGCCCGCCGGCACGACGACGCGTGGCACACCCAGGAGGGGCGTGATGCCCTCGAGGCTCGTCGCCCCCACATTCGGACCGAGAATCTTCGGCGTCGGCACCGTGTTCTCCGGATGGACGAACAGGTCGACGCCGTTCTGCTGCATCACCTTGAGGAGCACCATCCTTCCCACCTGGCTGATCGCCAGCCGCCCGGCCTTCCCGGCTGAGAGCGTCGTCTTGGTGGCGGCCCAATTCTCCGCGTCGGCTCGCGTCTCGTCGTCCCGGAATCTCGCGCGGGCGACCCACGCCGCCCAGTTGGTGATCGTGCGATCGCCCCTGGCGGCCAGATAGCGATCCATCTCGAACTTGAAATCGAGCGGGTTCGGCAGCCCGGCGATCGAGGCGATCGTGTCGATGCGAATCGCGTCCGAGAGCGGCGCTTCGCGCCGGCTCAGGTTGAACAGGTACTCGTAGGAGTCGACCTGGTGTCCCGGGACGGCGAACACCAGCTCCCCGGCCGGCGTGCGCCGGGAGAAAATTTCCGGCATGAAGCGCGGCAGCGTTTCCGAAAAGGCATCCGCAAACGTGTACCTCAGATTTGGAACGTCGGGATCGTCCGGATAGGCGGGCGTCACCGATTCGACGAGCTCCGCCCCGAGCGCGTCGCGCAGCACCTTTTTGATCTCCTGGTCGATCTGCCTGCTGATCGCCACCTGATTCGGCGTGGGCGTCACCATGTGCTCCCGGAGGATCGCGATGCGCATCCCCTGCAGCGGCTTGCCGCCGCTTGCTGTCACGTCGCGAATCAGATGCTGGGCGTACGGTTGATCGCTGACGAGCCGTTTCGGGAGCGCCGTAAACGGGTCTCTCGGATCGAAGTATCCCGTCACCGGGTCCTTGACCGCATCGAGGACGCGCGCGCCATCCGCGAGCGTTCGCGCAATGATGCCTGCGCGGTCGGTCACCGACTGGTTGCCGATGCCGCCGCTGTCCGGCAGCAGGCCCTTGGTGGGGAGGATGAGTGTTGCGTTGTTCCGGGACGCGGGCCCCTGGCATGACGCCACGGTCTGCTCGCAGACGGCAATGGTGACCAGGTTGGCGGCCACCGCGACCCCGGAACCGGAGCTGGACCCTCGCGGCACGCGTTCGGTGTCGTACGGATTGCAGGCCTGGCCGGACCAGCTGCTGATCGCCTGGCCGCCGGCGACGAAATTGGTCCTCGCCTTGGCGGGTCCTCCCGTGCCCGGGTCGTTGGGGCCGGCATTGAACTCGTGCGACGTCGTCTTCGCATAGATAATGGCGCCCCTTTCGCGCAGGCGCGCCGCGATGGTGGAGTCGAACGGCGGTGCATCCATGGCAAAGGTGGCGTCACTCCCCGACGTCGACCGCATGTCTTTCGTGTCGTACGGATCCTTGAACGCCACCGTGATGCAGTACATCGGCAGCGCCGCCAGGTCTGGATTCCGTCCGTACTGCGCGTCCAGCTCCGATGCGCGCTCGAGCGCGTCCGGCTGGTGGCGGAACGCCTCGCACTCCGGCGGGGCGCCGGGCGGCAGCGGTCCCGTGGATGGATGTGCGTCGAAGGCGCCCTTGCACGTGACGGAGCGCTCGCCGCGGATGTTCAACGTCTCGAGCGCGTTTACCTGGCCAGCGTTAGGAATACCCACCCGCATCCCCGCCTGCTGCATCACCGTGGGATCGGACACCGTCGGCTCCATCCGCCCGTAGTCCAGCGGGAGCCCGGCGTACGTGTCGAGATCGGGGAAGATGGTCGAGGCCGCGACCGTCTGCGTCGGGAATTTCAGCGGCGCACCCGCGCGCACGGCGCCCGTCGCGGCGGCAACCGGCGCCCCATCGGGCGTTACGAGCGCGGTGCAGACGCCGTTATACGCCTTCGCGCGGTTGATGTAGGCCTCGACGATGGCGCGGCACGACGTCTGGCCGCTCGTAATCGCGGCGTGAATGCCTTCAATCGTCGCTTCCTGAAGAGGGAACGCCGGCGCCGCCTCGCGGGAGCAGCCGGCTGCGGCGAGCGCGCCGAACAGGAAGATCAGGCGTCTGGACATGCGCAGATTCTATCCGGAGCCGTCGGCGCGACTCCGGCTGCCCGATGACGGCCGTCAGACGAACACCCGCCGCGCGGCCAGGCGCGCGTGGGGTCGGCGCTCGTCGAGTCGCGTCAGGCCGAGGCCGGCCGCCATCTGGCGCGCCTGTTGGAACTCGCGCGACGTGAGTGCACGGTTGATCTCCGGAAACATGGCCGCGTTCACCTTGCCCGCGGGGTAGTACTGGTCCATCAGGTTCACCTACGTACCGGGGCCCAGCTCGCGCCCGACCCATTCGAGAATCTGCCGCGTCTCCTCGAGCGCGCCCGGCATGACGAGATGTCGGATGAGTAGGCCGCGTCGAGCCAGGCCGTCGCCGTCGAGGACGAGGGCGCCAACCTGCTCGTGCATCGCCTTGATCGCGCCCCGCGCGGCATCCGGATAGTCGTCGGCCTTCAGGTACCGGCGGCTCGCCTCGCGCGACCAGTACTTGAAGTCGGGCATGTAGATGTCGACGATGCCGTTCAGGAGCGCGATGCTCTCGAGCGAATCGTCGGCGCTCGTGTTGTAGACGATCGGCAGCCGCAGGCCAGCGTCGGCGGCTACGGCAATGGCCTCGATCACCTGTGGGACGACGTGCTCTGGCGTGACGAGGTTGACGTTGTGGCAGCCGCGATGCTGCAGGGCGAGCATCATCGCCGCGATCGTCTCTGCGTCTGCGCCCGGTTCCGCTCGGGGCTTGATGTCCTGGCTGATGTCGTAGTTCGCATCGAGGCGAACCCAGCGGCGCAGCACGAGTGCCTGCAGCCCGCTCGCGCGCTTCGATGGCGAAGGGTGCTGGTTGCTCGAAGCGGCCGCCCAGCTCTGGCGCGTCGATGCCGAGCAACCGTGCGCGCCCCACGCCCGGCACCTCGATCGTGTCGCCATCGAACGCGTGCGTGACCAGGGCGGTCAGACCGCAGGGACTCGACGCGGAACGTCCTTGTGCAGAGACGCCCAGGGGCAGGACGGCCAGCAGGATCATCGCACTCGATACGGAACGCACGCGGTGTGCTTGACAAACAACGCGCCCGGCCAGCCTACGGGCATTCGGTGGCGAGGTACGCAGAACCACTACCGCTTGTCGCGAAGGAGCGGGCACATTTTGCGTACGTCTGGCGCTGACCGGTGCTCATTCTCCGGAGGCCCGGACCGCCTCGGTTACTGTCGCCACGTGAATGGCAACGGTGTCCTCGACGCGATGCGCATAGCCACCGGCGAGCACAATCGCCAGCGGGACACCCGCCCGCCGAACGGTCTCGATGACGAGCCGATCGCGCTGCCGCAGCCCGTCCTGTGTCAGCTGCAGGCCGCCCAGCTGATCCTCGGCGTACGGATCGGCGCCCGCGAGATAGAAGACGCACTCGGGCGCCGACGCCATCACCGTGGGCAGCGCCGCCTCGAGCTGCTCCAGGAACGGCGCGTCCCCGGTGCCGTCCGGGAGGCCGATGTCGAGCGAGCCGCGCGGCTTCCACATCGGATAGTTGTGCTGCTGGTGCATGGAGAAAGTGAACACGCGCGAATCCGATTCGAAGATGAAGGCCGTGCCGTTGCCGTGATGGACGTCGAGATCGACCACGGCGGCGCGTTCCGCGAGGCGATCGCGCTGCAGGACGCGAATCGCGACGGCCACGTCGTTGAAGGGGCAGAAGCCTTCCCCGTGGTCGGGAAATGCATGGTGCAGGCCGCCGCCGATGTGCGCCACGATGGTGCGATCGGCCACTGCCTGACGCGCGGCCAGCACGGTGCCGCCGACCATCGTCCGGAAGCCGTCGACCATCTCGTGCGACCACGGAAGCTCGAGCTGCAGGATTGCTTCGTGCGAGAGCGTGCCGTCACGAAGCCCGTCGAGATAGCGGGCGGTGTGCACGAGCGACAGGTCGGGCCACGATGCGGGCTCGGGCGCGAGCACGTCTGCGGGCCCGATCAGGCCGGCACGCAGCAGCCGCTCGTGAACAAGGTCGTATTTCTGCGTCGGGAAGACATGGGGCCCGATGTCGACGCGGTACCGCGGCGAGAAGACGACGGGCATGGCAGCGACGGGGTCGAGACGCGTCAGGAGACCTGCTGATGGGTCTCGCGCTCGCGCCAGCGGAAATAGCGCTTCGCGAAGCTCCGTGAGAGCGTCCCGCGCGCCCGTCCCATGACGGCCACCCCGTCGAGCGCGGATCGACCCGCGAGCCCCTGCCGCTCCACCTCGCGAAGGCGCCGGTTGAAGCGGCGCTGCCACGAGGATCGGCGCTCGCGGCCGTTGACGACGTCGATCATGTCGAGGACTGCACGCCGGATGTCGTCCGGCGTGTTGTCGATGCAGTCGAACCGATCGCCCTTGAAACCGACCCGCAGGAAGTCGCCGGTCAGCATGTCGGACACCGAGAGCGTCGCGCCCGTGTCGCGGTCGCGGGCAAGCTTGCAGATAATCCGATCGGAGGGACGCGACAGATCGCGGAAGTGCACGGCGTTGACCGTCAGCACGGGCACGCCGAGCAGCACCGCGAGCCACGACGGCCCGGAGTCGCATCCGACCAGGAACACGCTCCGCATCGTGCACCACGTGTCGAGCCACGGAGTGCGCGCCGGCGACGTCGCGAGGTCGACGACCCCCCGCATCTGCACGGGCGTCATTGTGGCGTCGCCCAGCCGCACCACCGTGTAGCCGCGCTTCACGAGCGCGCGGAAGGCAGGGAGAAAAGTCGCGATGTCCGCATTGCGGATGTCGTCCCAGCTTCGTTGCCGCAGGCCCGTGGTCGATCGGTACCCTGCCTGGCGGACGTGCACGGTGACGATCGGCGCGTCCGGATCTATGCCGAGCGCGGCGGCCTGCCGCACCACCTCCTGTTCGCGATCCTTCGGCAGCCGCAGCCGAATCGGCAGGACCTCGCGGCCCGCCTCCTTCAGCGCCTGCCGACGGGCGACGACCTGCTCGTCATAGACGCGCTTCCACCGCGCGTCGGACCGCGCGGCATATCCACGAATCGTGCGTTTGAGCCGTCGGAACAGGGCGGCGCGGCGCATGACGAACCGGCGGACGACATGCGGAAGCCTGACCGAGCGTTCGACGGCTTCATACAACCGATCGACCACGACCACGGCGACGGCGCGCCGCACCCAGAGCCACGGGGCGCCGATCCGGAAGGGCGCCGCGATCCGCCAGAGGACGGCGAGCGCACGGCCCGTCCAGCTCTCTGGCGCCACGATCTCGGGGTCGTCCGACTCGAGGCGTGTGACCGCGGTGTTGAGCGCCTTCCGGGAGGGTACGAAGAAGACCGCCGTCCGAAGCATCTGGCCAGCATCGAGCGCGCGGCGCATGCGCATGAGCATCATGCCGTAGCCGACGCCGTGCCCCTCGAGGCTCTCGTGCACGTCGACGAGCAGCACGCGGCGGCCGGGCAGGCGGACGAAGAGGTGCTCCATGAAAGCAAAAGCCCGCTTCATCATCCGACGAAGCGGGCTTGGAATGAAAATCCCGGCAGCGACCTACTCTCCCACGCACCTTCGCACGCAGTACCATCGGCGGTGGCAGGCTTAACTTCCGTGTTCGGAATGGGAACGGGTGTGACCCTGCCCCTATGGCCACCGGGAAACTGGCTGTCCGGGGGTCCGCCTTCGCTTGCTTCGCAAGCTTCGGCGGACAGGCCTTCGTATACGACCTGCTGCCCACCGAAGCGCCGTCAGGCGCGAACGTGGCTCGTCCCGAACAATCTTCAAAGAACAACGGACAACTGAATACCCTGCAAACGGTAGTTCCCGTCTCCCACACGCAGTGTGAAAAGAGAATATGGTCAAGCCGCACGGCTCATTAGTACCAGTTAGCTCAACGCCTCGCGGCGCTTCCACACCTGGCCTATCAACCTGGTCGTCTACCAGGAGCCTTCAGAGGTCTTGCGACCTGGGAGATCTCATCTCGTGGAGGGTTTCACGCTTAGATGCCTTCAGCGTTTCTCCCTTCCGGACGTAGCTACCCGGCGCTGCCGCTGGCGCGACAACCGGTACACTAGAGGTCCGTCCAACCCGGTCCTCTCGTACTAAGGTCAGCCCCACTCAAATCTCCTACGCCCATCACAGATAGAGACCGAACTGTCTCGCGACGTTCTAAACCCAGCTCACGTACCGCTTTAACCGGCGAACAGCCGGACCCTTGGAACCTGCTACAGCTCCAGGATGCGATGAGCCGACATCG
>Ga0209172_10000843_pt1 | contig 76882 bp, 70 predicted proteins | sample LarsenN4metaG_FD_184113 | JGI IMG/M metagenome (GOLD analysis project Ga0209172, IMG submission 184113) | Hot spring sediment bacterial and archeal communities from British Columbia, Canada, to study Microbial Dark Matter (Phase II) - Larsen... ... | reverse complement strand
GGGCGGGGGAAGAAGCGGCTGGATCACAGCCCATAGCTCATCTGAGACAATCTCCTTGGCCATGTTTGTCATCACCTCCTCGATGACTATTATATCTCGCCAAAAAAGGTTTTGTTAGGCGCTCTAAATCGAAACGCCAAAGATTGAGACAAGCGAGCCAATACAGGAGCAGCAAAAATATAGCTTTTAAGAGAAACATTTTCCGGTTCGGGCGCAAATACCTCGGGCGCCAAGCGCCCTCAAAACCGCCCTCAAAACGGATTAAAAATAAAACTGTTTTGAGGGCGCCAAATACTTCGGGCGGTTTTGAGGGCCCAAGAACTTCGGGCGTGCAACGCCCTCAAAACCGCCCGAAGTTCTTGTCCTCGAAACCGCCCGAACTAACTGCAATCTTTTTCTTAGAGTTTATAGAATGCTGACGTCACGGATGCTACAGATGGACGCTGATCTACGGCTATCCCACCGTCCCGCATTCGCGTGCTTCGATTTAAGCAACAAGCCAGACTATCTCATACAGGAAACAGATTGCACTGTCAATTCCAGGAGCGGAGTCTTTGCTGCTCACCTGAGTTCTGATTAGGGCGCTAATCGAGCCTTGATCTCATCGCTCCCCCAATGTAGATCAAACATTCTGAGAGGAGGATCGCTAATTCCCATATCCACAGGTCGGCATCGGGTGAGTAGATAGGTTTGTGTCTCAGGAGGGAGTTCATCAAATACCTGTGTGACTAAATAACGCGCGCCCTTGCCTTTCATCTCTTCAAGATAATCAGGGGTCACATAAGGCGAGAACTCGTACCAGCCTTTCCGCTGACTGAAATAGAAGATGGTTGGCGGGAAGGGATATTTGCCTTTCTCAGGAATTACTATCAGCAGAAGCTCATCGTCTCCGGTCAGCTCTTTGATCCTCTGAGCAGCATATCCCTGGTTTCTATCAATGTGATAATAGCCAATAGCTTTGACGCTGAAAGATATGAACCCCTCATGCCGGAATTGATAAGGGAACAGAGAAGCGATGCTGAACAGAGGCACAGTCAGCAGCGACAGATATACGACCGAACTACGCAGGGGCCCCCACCAGAATGGAGCATTGTCAATGGCAAGGTTTTCAAGCGATCTTTTGAAGTAGATAAACCCTTTGCCTACGAAGCCAGCGGCAACCGGGACGAAAGGCAGTTGATAATAGTCATGTCCGAGGCTGGTCCTGGATGCAACCAGAGTGAACAGAATGAATCCGCCAAGCCAGGCGTATAGCACAAGCTCTTCTCTAGCTTTCGGCTTGATAATCAAACCTACAACGGCAAACACGCACCCGGTGGGAGTGAGTATGCGAGATACGAATCTGCCTGCCATTCTGTATGCGAATTCTGTTGATAGCAGCGAGCTGGCAAAGCCGGTGTGGAACGCCATATTGGTTACTCCGAAACTCAATCCCGATTCGGCGGCGATCCGCTGTGCGTGCCAGTACCAGAGAATGACAGGAACAAGCGAGGCGCTGGCAAACAGCCACAGTCGCCAGTCCCACAGCGCGCTCCGCCCGCGCTTGATCAAACAGAGACACAAAAAGGGAAACCCCATAAACAACATAGAGACCTTCACCAGCAGTCCCAGCGAGAGGAAGACCGCTGATAAAATCGCGTGCCTCAGCTTGTTCTCTTCAAACCATAGCGTGAAATAATAGAGAGAGGATATGGAGAAGAAGAGCATAGCCGGGTCGGGCATAAAGACGCGGCTGAAATAGATGCTGAGCGGCGCAAAGGCGAAGAAGAAGAGAGCTACTATTGCCGCCGCCGTATCGAGGTATCTCCTCAAGAGCAGATAGAGAAAGATCATCGAGCCGAGCGAGAAGAGCACAGAGATCAACCGCCCGAAGTAGTCATGTACGCCCAGGAGCTTGTACATCAACGCGACCAGGTAGGGCACCAACTGAAATTCCGTCTCGCAATATCCCGGCGTATTGCCGCCCCAGTCTACCTGCGGGTAGAAGATATTCATCCCATTGCGATAGAAGTTGAGCGCAATGGCTGCGGTATCTGTTTGACGCCAGGAGTCATTGTCCAGTAAGGGGGCCCGTAGGTTATAAAGTCGCAGGCCGACCCCGAAGGCAATGATGAAGAAGATTATCAGCGCCCTTTTCGTCGCAATCTTGTCCATATCTCGCTACAGGATTTACGCCCGGCGTGAGCGTAAATCCTATCCATTAATCCTGCGAGCGATTAGATCGTGCCGCTCCAAAAGATAGAACATTGTTTGTGGGGACTGTTTGCTCAATCTGGCTAGATGTACTATCGGCAGACGGGGCAGTGTTATTGAGCCTAAACGGAAACAGCGCGGATCAGTTATCCCGATGATTTTCTCTTTAGATTTCTTCATCAGGCTTGTTCTCCTCGTTGTAAACCTTCTCTTGTTTCTTCGTAGCTTTCCAAGCAGCGATTATGCGTATAGCGCTCTCTGCCGGAACAGTGAATGCTACAAACAGTAACCTTTTGTGTTATTATATTCCGGTCATTTTTAATCAAAGGAGATGTGTCAAAGATGAAAGTTGGTTTTTACGGGCATGTTCGACAATACCATAATCTTCAACGGGAGATCGATCAGGCCATTCGTGAGGTTTTAGAGAGTGGGACTTATACTCTCGGTCCCAGGGTTAAACAGTTCGAGCAGGAGCTGGCTCAATATTGCAATATGAAAGAGGCAGTAGGCGTCAATTCGGGCACCGACGCGCTGTGGCTGGTTTTCAAAGCGTTCGGCATAGGTCCGGGCGATGAGGTCATCACAGTATCGAATACTTTTTTTGCTACTGCCGAGGCTATCTGGCTGGCGGGGGCCACTCCCGTCTTCGTAGATATCGATCCTAACACCTGCAATATTGATACAACAAAGATCGAAGCAGCTATTACCGAGCGCACCCGCGCTATCGTCCCGGTGCACCTTTACGGGCAGATGGCCGATATGGTTGCCGTCTCAGAGATTGCAAAAGCTCATAATCTTCTGGTTGTAGAAGACTGCGCGCAGGCGATAGGCGCTCGCGGAGACAGCTTCCGCATCGGCGAGCTGAGCGATGCCGTCTGCATGAGTTTTATCACTGCCAAGAATCTGGGGTGCTTTGGAGATGGCGGCGCGGTTCTCACCGACCGCGAAGATATAGCCACGCGAATTCGCGCTCTGCGCAATCACGGCTCCTTGAAGCGTTCCTACCATAGCATCGGTTATAACAGCAGATTGGATGAGCTTCACGCGGCTGTGCTCAGTGTTAAGTTGAAGCACATTGATGAATGGAATGATCTGAGGCGCGCTCATGCCAGGCAATATGATGAGCTGCTTGCAGGCGTGAATATCAAGCTGCCAGTCACCCGCCCCGGTTACAGGCACGTTTATCATCTCTATGTAATTGAGACTGAAGACCGCGATGGATTGCAAGCCTATCTTGAGTCTGAAGGAATAACTGCATTGACTCACTATCCAATTGCCATTCACCAGCAAGAGGGGTTCCCCTGGGGACACGAAGCTGTTGTCCATCCGCTGCCGCACACAGAGAAGTCGGCAGCTCAAGTGCTGTCCCTGCCAATGTACCCTGAACTGACGCCTCAAGAAGTCGAGTATGTGGCCGAAGCCGTCCGGCGATGGGAGAAGACGGCGAGCAGAAAGCAGAGCGCGTGAGCAGGGAAAGACAGAGTGGGGGACGCCTTCGTCAATGCGGCGACGCGGGGGCAGAAACGTCCTACGTCAGAACATCAGAATGTCCGACGTCGGACGTAGGGCGTACAGACGTCGGAGGTAGAACGCCAATCCGCAATCAGAGGGAGTGGGAGATCAGTTGTGTTCCCACCTCTTGAATAGCTCGTGTTCGATTCCCAATATGTCGAGCACGCGCCCGACCGTGTGATCGATGATGTCTTCGATTGTCTTCGGGCGATGATAGAAGGCAGGCAGAGGAGGCATCAAAATGGCGCCGAGCTTCGCTGCCTCCAGCATCAATTTGCAGTGGCCACGATGAAGGGGGGTCTCGCGGAAAAGAATGACCAGCTTGCGCCTCTCCTTCAATGTGACATCGGCCGCGCGGGTCAGCAAATTGTCATTGAGCGAGTGAGCAATTGATGAAAGGCTCTTGACCGAACAGGGCGCGACGACCATTCCTGCCGTCACAAACGAGCCGCTGGAGATGGATGCTGCCAGGTCTTTGATGTTGTAGACATGATCGGCCAGCGATTCGACTTGCTTGATCGAGTAATCTGTCTCCATATTGATTGTCACTTTCGCCATATCGGTCATCACCAGATGAGTTTCGATCTCATCGCGGGGTTTCAGGACTTCAAGCAATCTGATTCCGTAGATGGCCCCTGTCGCGCCTGACATGCCTACTACTAGTCTCATCGCACTTACCTCGCTTATAGCTCGTCGCCGCTGTGTATGCTACATCGGGAGCATGCGCAAGTTATAGACCTTAAGAAAAAGGTATGTGTTTAGTGTGGGCAGAAGCAGCCGTCTAGCCGCTAAAGGAGATAAGAGGCAACCCCCGGAGAGTCCGCCTCCCTCTCCGCACACCGCCTAGCGGCGCAGTCGCACAACCGACAGTCACGCTAAACATATACAGAAAAAGATTGTTGCAGGTTCGGGCGCCAAGCGCCCTCAAAACAGTTCTAAAAGTAACCTGTTTTGAGGGCGCTTGGCGCCCGAACCGAAAAGTACTTTTCTTAAAAACTATAACAGCTACCGCTTTATCCCTGTCGGCTTACTTTTGCTCTTTGGAGCTGTCTTGACTTCAGTGCTCGGCTCGGTTCCCGATTCAGGCTTAGCCTTGCCTTCGGGCCTGGCCTCGTTCTTCTCATCCAGCCTCTTTTGCAGTTTATCTATTGCCTTTGAGAGCAGCAGCACCTGTTCCTGAAGCAGCGTGATCTTCTGCTCGGCAATCTTCTGCTCAGTCGCAATCTGTCCGATGTCCGGATTGTTTTGGGGCCCTTGCTGCGCGTTCGAGCTTGCAGTGATGCTCCTTCTTTCAATATCGTTCAACCGCTGTTCCATATTATCTATGCGGCGCTGGAAGAAGGTAAATTGCCGCTCAAGGTCGATCAACCGCTGATAGACATCTTGCCCTGATTCTGACAGATTGTCGGAAGACCGCGCTGCTATAGCAATAATTGCAAGCGCAAAGACCAGAACAGCCGCCAGAATTGCTTGTCTGCTTTCCAATTGCAACTTCTTATTCATAACTACCTCGAAGAATAAATAACGCCTGGCTTTTCGGGATCAATACATCACCCTTTTACGGAAGACTCGCTTCTGTTTCATCTCTCCACCGGCAGTCTTTTCATGTACGATAATAGTCAGCGTCCTTCCATCATCGGAAAGGCTCCAGGTATCGAGCTGATGAGTTTGCGTCTCTTTCCCATCTCTTAAAAGCAAATTATTGCTTTCAACAATCAATTTCGTTCCATCCACAGATAGCCGCGCCTTTCTTTTGGATTTCACTCGGCGCAGATCATCTATCTTCTCTACCTCAGCGCCGTTGAGTGGATAGGTGTCCGGCCCTATGACTATATTTTGGCCAGCGCCGGAAAAGTCTATCTTTATTGTGATCTTATCTTCGGTCTGTGTGACTATGAGCCTGTACTCATCTACTCTATCGAATGAGCGCGGCAGATTCTCGCTCTCCGCCTTGTCGAGCGCCCAGGTGCCGCTGAAGTTTATTCTACCTTCTGCTTGCGCTGAGCTTGCGCAGGTGCATAACACCGCCAGGAGCAAAAGCCTCGCCAGGTGAGTTCTCATCAATCCTCCTTAAAGTCTGTTACTAACCAACATTGTAGTTTATTGAGTGATCAAGTAGAAGCGAGAAAAGGCTAAGGGGATGTTTTTTAGTCACGATAATTGGTAAGGAAAGATTCTCTCTATTTTATCAGGAGAACCCTGTATGCTCGCGCATTGCATCCGAAGATCAGCTTCTGGATGCGAACGGCGGCAAGGAGTTATTGCCAATGCCAAAGAGGATTTCAACCTGCTTGAATAGGGGCCTGTTGATAGTCGCCGCTATTCTTTTAATCTCTCAATCTTTTTTCGCTCCGCTCGATGCCCAGTCTGGTGATCAAGATGATTTCATTGTAGTAGATATTGGCCTGGGCGAAAAATTGGGCAATATATTGCGCATTTCCGCTGCTGGCTCGGTCAGTCTCATCTCGTCGGTCTCCGATCCGAGCAATCCGATAATCGATCCTTACAGCGTCTTTATACCACTGGCCGGGCCCCATGCGGGAAGCTTCATTGTAGTTGATCAAGGAAAGTTAGACGGCGCAACGGGGGGGCTCTACAAAGTCACTCCAGCAGGCCAGGCGAGCGCTATATCAAAGGTTGGGGCAGCCAACAGCCTGCTATTTGCTCCGCAAGATGTAACGATGGCTACGAGCGGTCCTCTGGCAAACAAATATATTGTGGTTGACACAGGGACATTTAACGATGATGGAGGAATATACAGTGTCGCTGCCGATGGCGCGAGCAGCGTAGTAGCCCTGGCCGGCGATACGGCGCTAACCGCGCCGCAAGGAATTGCCTTTATACCTTCGGGACCGCTGGCAGGCAATTTCGTCGTGGCCGACGCCGGGAGTTTCAATGACGATGGAGGACTCTATAGCGTAACCCCGACGGGCCAGGTTACTGCTATTGCGCTGGCATCCGGTACCGCGTTGAGGACACCCACCAGAGTAGCATTCGCCGCAACGGGGCCCTTCGCTGGCAACTTCATAGTCTCAGATCAAGGAAGATTTGCTGATGATGGCGGGATATTCTCCGTCTCTCCCCAGGGCAGTGTTAGAGCCATTGCTCTCTCGTCGTCCACGGCGCTCAATCAGCCTGCCGGGTTGATACAGGCGAGTAGGGGGGCGCTGGCGGGCAACTTCATCGTCGCCGATTTTGGGCTCAATTCCAGCAATGGGGCCCTTTTCTCTGTCACAGCTTCAGGAATAGTGACGACAATCATTACCCGATCTAGCTCGCCTCTGGTTGCTGTACCGGCGGCCGTGGCGCAGCTCGCGCCGATCACAGGTGTTCGCCCGGGCGATATAAATAGCGATAACGCAATCACAACATTGGATCTGATTCTTCTCCTTCAGCACTTGCAGGGAGTGAATCTGCTCACCGGCGCAGCTCTTCAGGCGGCAGATGTTAATAACGATTCGAGAGTTGACGTGCAGGATCTGATTCGCCTGATCCAGGCGCTGACGGGGGCCCAACCGCTGCAATAGGTCAATCCCGTATCCTGGCCGATTGGCATCCGGCAAACTTTGCGCGTGTTTAGCGTCTCCTGGAGACTGCGCAAATGCTGCCGATCGTCAGGCGGGGGACTATTCAAGTTCAGCCCACGCCGATTTATAATAGCCATTGAGGTGAAATTAAGATGCAACATTCAGAAGGCTTCTTGAAGTTAGTAGATGACGCGAAAACCAGAATCAAAGAGATTACTCCAGAAGAAGTAAGGCAAAAGCTTGATAGTGGCGAGCGGTTCCACTTTGTAGATGTGCGTGAGGATCACGAGTGGGCCCAGGGCAGAGCGCGAGGGGCAATGCATCTGGGCAAAGGGATTATTGAGCGAGATATTGAGCATACGATTCCCGATCACGGAGCCGAGATTGTCCTCTACTGTGGTGGAGGATACCGGTCTGCTCTGGCCGCTGATGCGTTGCAGAAGATGGGTTATACCAATGTGCTCTCGATGGCCGGCGGGATAAAGAAGTGGCGCGAGCTTGGCTACCCCGAAGACAAGGATTAGAAACGTTCTACGTTCTATGTTCTACGTTCGATGTTAAAACGTGGAATGTAGAACGTAGAATGTCAGCTGATGTTATGCAGCGAAAGTGGAATCCGATAACTTGACTTGTTTTTTGTCCCGAAGGGACGCCTGACAATAGCCCAGCGATTTATCGCTGGGACAGATCCACCGACGACTGCCAGTCCTGTAGGGACGGCTGAAAAGACGCGCAGTTAAAGAGCTCAGCCGTCGCTACGCGACTGGGCCATCCGACTTCGGTTTTCCCAGCGATGAATCGCTGGGCTAAAGTCAGTTGCCCCTGACGGGGCGAAGATTGAGTCAAGCTCATTTCTTTGATTTTAACTGCGTAACATCAGTGTCAGATTAGTACCTTATCAATGCGCAACTGATAATTATCAGGGTCCCACTCCGCCGATACCAGCCCGGCAGTCTCGATGCCCATATATTGCGCAGGTATTGTGGAAGCCATTGGAAGCACTTCGCTCAGCGACAGGCCGGTAAAACGGACGGTATTGGCGACAGCCGCGTTCATCGCCAGCGCGGAGCCCGCCAGATTGGGGGCTGCGGGCGCCGAGACGCGGCCCGTAGCAGTCAATTCCACTTGCGCTTCTCCAATCCGGTAAAAACCGGGGGGACATCCTGCGGCGGCAATGGCATCGGTAACCAGTATCGTGCGAGATGGCGATTTGGCGCGCACCATCACCTTTACCGTCGCTGCCGGAAGATGATGGCCATCAACGATGAGGCTTGCCAGAAGCTCATCGGCGGCAAGCTGTTCCCAGATGAAATTGGGATGTCTCGGCAGAAGCTGCGCGCAGCCGTTGCCCAGATGAGTAGAGAGAGTGGCCCCGGCTTTAATGGCGTCGCGGATCTGCTCCGGCGAAGCAGCCGTGTGGCCGATGGCAACTCGAATATTAGACTCTACCAGAAACTCTATCAGCTCTATTGCGCCGGCCGTCTCAGGGGCCAGAGTTACCAGGACGATTCGGCCTTCAGCCGCATCCTGCCTGCGCTTGAAATCTTCAATAGATGCTTCAATGACATGCTCGCGTGGATGCGCGCCTCGCGCGCCATCGAGCGGCGAAATATAGGGCCCCTCCATGTGAATGCCGACAATAGCCGGATGGGCAAACTCTATCAGGGCCCTGGCGCAGCTTGAGAATTGCTCGAACGAAGAGGTGATGAGCGTAGGCAGATAGCGGGTAACGCCGGTTGCCCTCATCGAGTCGGTGGCGTGGCGAAGTTGATCTGGGGCGCAGCCGGGGGTGTTGAAATCGACTCCGGCAAAGCCATTGACCTGTAAATCAAAAAATCCGGGAAATTCGATCCTCATTGCTGGTTGCCACTGGGTTATGTTCGGGCGCCAAGCGCCCTCAAAACAAGTTTTTCTAAGTAAGGTTGTTTTGAGCTGCTTTGATCGATTTCTTGTAGGGCTCGGATTCAAGCCTCAAAACAGGTTTTTCTAATTAAGATTGTTTTGAGGGCGCTTGGCGCCCGAACTAACTTACACGGTCAGCGCATAACGATTAATGGCATAGTATCGTTAATCCTGCTTAGCTGGCGCGGTGTTGCGCTGGCTCAGGTCTACGCCTCTTGTCGTGACATAGTATTTAGCCAGCATATTTGCCTTCTCCCAGGCAGGCAGCGATTTCGGGTTCTTCAAGTACTCAAGGAACCGATCGGTCACTTCAGCAAAATGGGATTCGTGGCCAACGCGGTATTTATCAGGGATGGTGACAAGCATCTCTGCTCCCAGATCAGAAACTGCAATGCCGGGGAACCTGGATTGAAGAGCTTCGACCTTCCTCTTCAAAGCCGCGAGCACTTCCGCCTTCTGAGCCGCGCTATTGGGCACAACATAGAGTTCTGGCCGGTAGTTCTGCTCCTTGCCCTGTCGCACCTCTATGCGCGATCTGGTCCCTCTGAAGACGGCAAAGTGAGTGTCTCCGGCGCCCGCAGGCGCTTCGTAATTCCAGACAGTGTTGAGTTTGGTATGAATGCCGCGCACGGTATAGGAGACGAGAGTGTTGCAGTAATATTCCAGTTTACCGTCTTTCAAGTAAGGGGCCAGGTAGTCAGGGAAACCGGTTTCATTGGTCACCCTCTGGAATTCTGATAGAGTCATAACGGTTGGCCAGCGTTTTGCGGCAATTACGTTGATCTCTCTTCGATAATCGATTGGCTGTTCGGGAAAGAGCATCCAGGGGACTAAATCGACCAGGTGCGTGCCGACATCGGAGAGACCCTCACCCTGCTGCTTTATATCGAAGAACCAGGCGGGGCGCAGATTTGGGGCCCCTGCTACTATCTTCATCAGGTGATGCACGCTCTCCATGTAGACTCCCGGCTCCTGCTCGGAGCCGGCCACGATGGTTCCAAATGCGCCGGCATCATTGATAAGCTCTCGTTGCAAGATCGTGGTGATCTCGAAACGCTCGGTCATTATGTCATAGGCGATCAAGCCCTTCTCGTCAGCCGTATTGAGCGCCGATTCCAGCTTAGGAAAATCGGCAGAGTCGATTATCCAGGGCTTATCTGAAAGTACGTTGAGCCCGGCCTCTACCGATGCTTTAATGCGATCTATCTTGCCGCGATTGCGGCCCGAAAGCACTACCACATTGCCCGGACGCTCTTTCAACATACGCTCCAGGAAATCGGGCCCTGTGTGGATCTCCAGTTCCCACGAGGTTGGGTTCTCCTTGCGCAGATTAAATAGAGCGATGCGATTCAAATGTCCGATCAAGTCCGGGCCAAGCGGCGCGTAGACATGCACTCGCTTCGATATCTCACTGTACATAGTCTTTTGAATGAGCGCGGCATGAAAATGCCCCGGATCAAGCGTGATCAATTTCACTTCGGTCATTGCGCTACTCCTTGCATTATTTCTTTGCCGCGTCGCTTGCCCGGAGGCTGGCTGAAGCGGAACTGATATGGCTATCAATGACAGTAACAACAATAATCTCACAGGCATCTGAAAGATGAAACGGTGATTGATTCTTTGGTTCTTTTTCATCGCTTATCCTCACTATTATGCGCCTTGCGCTGCTTTCATCGGAGCTAGCTGGCGGGTTCTCCCCAGTTCTCCGATGAGAAGATGCACGAGACTGAAAGCCAGTAGATACATCACAGAACAGACTGCGAAGATGGGCGCGAAAGAGAGGTTCTGCACAACCCATCCGATGGTGAGCTGAGTGATAGCGCCGACCAGCGCGCCCAGGGCCCCACCGAAGCCCGATACGCTGCCGACGACGCGCTTGGGGAATACTTCGGCAGGCAGTGTGATGTTGCCCCAGGCGGCATGGCCGAACATTATCGCGGCCATAAGGGCAATAGCTACAGCGGGATTTTCCACGCGAGTAACCAGCAGACAGAAGATCGGCATAAGAGAAGAGACGACCAGCATGGTGGTCTTTCTCGCGCGATTGACCGACCAGCCGCGACTGATCAAAAGACGAGGTATCCCGCCGCTCGACAGGTTTCCCAGAGTGAGAGCTACGAATGGAATCCAGACATACATGCCGACTTCGGCCAGATTGAACCCCCGCTCCTGCTGGAAGTACTTGGGGGTCCAGAAGAAGAGAAAGTATGAGATTGGGTCGGTGAGCACTCGCGCCATAATACAGCCCCAGGTCTCTCGCATGCTGAGCAATCTGCCAATAGAGACCGGTTCCTTGTCCTCTTCTTCTGCTTTGGACTCGGAAAGAATCAAGCTTCTTTCAACTTCGCTCAGTCGTGGATGAGTCTGGGGCAGATGATAAAAGAAGTACCAGACAACTACCCAGACGGAACCCAATGCGCCGGTTATCACGAATGCGTATCGCCAGCCCCATTGCAGAGCAATGAATGAGACGAGGGGGGCCGCTACTGTCGATCCCAGCGCCGTCCCGGCATTGAAGATCCCCACTGCCAGCGCGCGCTCGCGCATGGGGAACCATTCTGAAACGGCCTTCACGCCGCCGGGGAAGTTGGCCGGCTCGGTTGCCCCCAGCAGGAAACGAAAGAAGGAGAATTGCAACGCTGTGTTTGCCAGCGCGTGCAGCATATTGGCGACCGACCAGCCGGAGACAAAGATCATAAAGCCGCGACGTGTGCCGAGGAAATCGATCAACCTCCCGCTGACCGCGTACATGATGGTGTAGCTGATCAAGAATGAGAATGTGATGCGAGAGTAATCGACATCGGTTAAATTAAGTTCTTTCTGGATTGTATTAGCCAGAACGGAGAGGGTCTGGCGATCCAGATAATTCAGCTCCGAAGCCAGACACAGCATTATAGCGATATACCAGCGTAAGTGAGGAATAGGGCGTTTCTTTTCCATAAGCGTTTGCCAACTGTTGCTTGTTATTTTTCAATTTGGCGAGAAGTATCTTCTACGCGAAGAGCGCGACATTGTCAACATTTAGGAATAAACCACTGCTCTTGCCGTCCGCCGCTAATAGTGTTATAAAGCTTCCGCCCGAACAAATTTGGATAGAGCCTAGAAATCTGGAAATTCGCTGACAATCCACGCCGGCAGTAACTATTACATTTTGCGTTTGTGCTTTCGATTATTCGTACGTATTTAGCGTGGTTGTAAGAAGTGCGGCTGTGGCCGCTACAGTGGTTGTAAGAAGTGCGGCTGTGGCCGCTACGGATGTGCGGAGAGTCTCCGACTCTCCGGGGCCTGTTACTTATATCCTTTAGCGGCTACGCCGCTGCTTCTACCGACGCTAAACACATACGATTATTCTTTCGGGAGGAGGAAAAATAGATGAGCAACGGAGCCAACATTCAAGACTGGGCTGCAAGCCGGAAAGCCACAAAGGTCAAATTGGTAGGGCAGAGAGGGATCATGATAATAGGCATCGGATTGTTATGGCAGTTTCTATTGCTGGCCTATTTGATTCTTGTCTTGTGGCAATCTGGACTTAACGGAGATGGCGCTCTTGTCTTTTTTTTCGTAGTCAGACACTGACATTCAACGCCTCGGCTGAAGTGATTACTGCGACTCACAGGAAAGATTATCGAAATCAGCATGTAACTCAAGTCTGGTATCAGGCCGAACGGATGCTGCGAAAGGCTGATCGGGTGATAATCAGCAGTCTATACGCTCATTGCTCTTGTCGTAAAAGCTCAAACTTATTGTTGGAGGGAAATCACACTGGCACGAACGGTACTAATACTTGTTTCAGCTATTCTCGCCCTTTTGCTTATCTGCGCGGGGTTAACTGCTCAAAGGCAGGCGCAAGCATCGCATCAGTCGCCATCACGCTCGTTGCGAGAGGTCAATGATGTAGAGCGCCCCAGTTCCAATAAGATTGTAGCAATTGTTGGCGCGACCTTAATTGATGGCCGAGGGGGCCCGCAGGTGGCTGATGCGACTGTTGTCATTGGCGGCGAACGCATCGTTGATGTTGGGCCGAGAGCATCGGTACGTGTCCCTGACGGAGCAGAAATAGTCGATGCCAGAGGGCTCACCTTGCTTCCAGGGCTGATCGATTCGCATTTCCATCTTGATGCTGATGGAGGATTGCCATCGCTCTTTCTATCTCATGGCATTACATCGGTGCGCGATCCTGGCGCGTGGATCGAAGCATACGATCAGGTGCGAAAATCGACTGCGCCCGTGCCTCGTCTGTTTCTTACCGGGCCGCATCTGGACTGGCCGCCGCCCGCCTATCCGGCTGATTCTATAATTGTGCGCGACGAAGAAGAGACGCGCCTGGCCGTTAATCGCGCGGTTGATCAAGGAGCGTCTGCGATCAAAGTATATTTTCGTCTGCCTCTCAGCTTGATCAAAGTCGCTGCCGAGACTGCCCACTCGCGCGGGATTGTTGTTACATCTCATCTGGAGATTGTGGATGCGCGCGATTGTCTCCGCGCTGGAGTTGATGGCATAGAGCATGTCACTTCATTCGGCACAGCGCTCTTGCCTCCGCGCGAGGCAGAAAAATACCGGCAATCTGTGCTTGCTAACAATGATGCTCGGCGCGAAGGACGCTATTCCATGTGGAGCGCGATTGATCTGGATTCGCCGCGCGTTCGAGAGGTGCTGAATCTTATAGTCGAGAAAGGCATATTCATTTCTCCCACGCTTGCCATTTTCGAGCGGCAGGCTGGCGATAAGGGGGCGACCGAGATGCATGTGCGCGCATTCAAGAATATGCTCTCGTTTGTCGGTCGAGCCCGCCGCGCAGGAGCGCGCATTGTCGTTGGCTCGCATTCGTCGGTCCCGCACGCCGAGCGAGGCTGGGCGTACCAGCGAGAGATGGAACTGCTCGTCGAAGCTGGATTGACTCCTATAGAGGCAATAGTTGCCGCAACAATGGAGAATGCCCGCTTCTTCCGTATTGCCGATCGATTAGGAAGCATTGAAGCGGGCAAGCTGGCCGACCTGGTGATTGTTGAAGGGGACCCACTCAAAGATATTAGCGCAATGCGTCGCATCAAGCGCGTGATGCTTAATGGGAAATGGGTGCGTTAAGAAGGCCCGCTCGCCTTTGTCCGTTTTCGGCGTCTGCCAAAAATGGACAAAGGCGAGCTTAAAGCGCATTTACTCAGAAAATGCCCTGGGAGCGCTAGTCTCTTGCCTGCTTGTTTGCGATATAGCGCCGTCTGGTAGGCAGGGAAACTATCGCTCCCAGGCTTTTCATTATTTCTCTCACGTCGCACGAGCCGTCTGAAAGACTCCTCAGAAAATACCCTGGGAGTGCCTCTCATCACTGCCTGCTCAGGTTGCGCTATATCGTAAACAAGCAGGCAAGGATGCCTGCGCTCCCAGGCTTTTCATTATTTCTCTCGCGTCACCTGAGGCCGTCTGAAAGACTCCTCAGAAAATGTACAGTAAGGCGGTCAGGTTGCTGGTGATGTGCGTTATCAGCAACCTGACAGGTTGCTGTACATCTCAGGTTGCTGCCTGTCGCGCACTATCAGCAACCTGACAGGTTGCTGTACATCCGGCGCGCTTTCATTGTTTCTCTCGCGTCGCAAAAGCGACATGAGTGACTCCTCAGAAAGTGATGCGGCCTTCAAATTGAACGCTGCGTGTACTTCCTCCACCAAGGATCTTGCCAAAATTAGCAATATCACTGATGTTGGTGACTGGATTGCCGCGCAGACGACTGCCGCGGTTGAGAGCACTAAAGAAGTCAAATCGGAACTCGAGGCGAGACTGCTCTGTTATTGCAAAGCTCTTCCTCAGCCCGAAATCTTCGCCAGACCTATGGGGCCCGCGAATATTTGAGAGCCTCACCGGCAACGATCCCAGTCGCAACGGAACATTACTCCCAGTCATTGGAACTGGCGCAAACGCAGCCGGATTCAAATAACGATCGCCTCTTCCGGAAATATCCACTCCGGCGCCGCTATTGAGTATTATCGGCTGACCTGCAACCAGATCAGGTCGGACTGTCCCGTTGAAGAGCACTGTGCTGGCGCCGCCGCCAGTTATCGACAACGGATCACCAGAACGATAATTATGAATCGCTGTCAGCGTCCATCCCCCAAGGACATGGTTTAGGAAGCCCCTGGCGACCGGGTTTTGTATCCCCTCAAAGTTAAAGCGCTTGCCTTTGCCAAACGGCAGGTCATATATCCATGTCAGTTTAAAGATTTGAGGGATGCTGAACGAGGTGATTGTCCTCTCCGCGCGCCGGTTGTACACATCCTGTGCTCCGGCGCTATCGATAGCGCTCTCTGAGCCTATGAAGATTGCTTTCGACCAGGTGTATGCGGCCAGGACCGCCAACCCTTCTGTCAAGTGGCGAGTCAACTGAATCTGCAAAGAGTCATAATGAGAGGTCCCGTATGGGGCGAAAACCGAAGTCAAACTGGCGAACTGAGGAAATGGGCGCAACGCTTGAGCTACGGTGCCGTTGAATCCGGGATAAGGCACGGGGACAAGCCCAGGATGAGCTGAGAGTCGATCCAGCAACTTATCGCCAAATGCCAGAGCGCTTACAGGCAGTTGGTTAAGCTCATCCAGCCCATTGGCTTCCAGACGGGTCCCTTTGTTTCCAATGTAGCTTGCTTCCAGCACGAATTTGGCAGGCAGCTCATACTGGAATCCCAGATTGTAGTTCTGAGTATAGCCTACGCGGTTAGAGTCTGGGGGCATATACTGGTAGCTCAGATTGTTTGCCAGAGTCAAATCCTTATTTGGCAGGACACCGCGAAAATCTGGGAACCGATCATGCAAGAACATAACCGGATCTCGAGGGTTTTGCAGTACCACCGTGTTCGAGTTCACTGCAATGCTTCCTGAATACCCGAGGGTTCCAGGGAAGCTGAAACCGTTATTAATGAACGGAATGTTATTGATGCCATAGCCTCCTCTAACAACCAGCTTGGGATTAATGGCATAAGCAAACCCGAACCGAGGCGAGATCATTCGCCAGTAGGTGTTCTGGAAACTCTTGATCCCGAGGTCTTCGGCAAACACAAGGGCGCCCGGCCGGTTCCCGGCTCCGGGATTGGGCTTAGTAAGATCGATTACGCTCATACGGCCGGCTACTTCCGTGTATGGGCTGATGATCTCCCAGCGCAGCCCCAGATTCAGCGTCAGCTTCTGATTTACTTTCCAATCATCCATAAAGTAGAAGCCGGGCTGAGTGACTCTGTAGCCGAAATTGGCGCCTGCGATCCCTCTGCTTGCCGAATTGACCGCTCCTAACAGGAAACTGGCAAAAGAGTGTCCTGTTTGCGAGGCGAATCCAGGAAGCTCGGTTTGAATAGGCTGGAAATTGAAATCTCCCGATCCGGACTTGTTGCGGAGATTGTAATAATACTTGCGCAGCTCGAATCCAGTCTTGAAATTGTGCGCCCCGCGAATGATAGTGAGGTCATCCATTATGATTGTGCTGCCATTGTAGCCGGCGCCACGGTTGCCCGAACCGAGCCGTCCTCCTGCTCCAATTCCGCCGCCCTGGTGAGGCTGTCCACCAAACACCAGGGTAGGGAAGTGAGTTGGAGCCACATTCTGCAATCCAATCTTCTCAGGCCAGCCCTGGTCCACGAAAACACTCTCATTGGCGTTGCCAAACCGATTGTAGCCAATAGCAAAATGATTCAAGACATTGTTGCTTATTGTCCAGTCTTCAGCGATGCGAACCATTCTGCCGGGAGTATACTGTATCTGGTAGACACCCGTCGGCGTGCCCGGAGGATTTCCCCAGCGGCCAGTAGGCGAGTTGTTGCGCAGCCGATAATGATGATTGTAGTAGGCGGACATACGGTGCTTCTCATTGAAATGGTGATCCACTTTGAATCCGGCGATCCTCTCATCAAAGACCGGGCAGCAAGAGGAGAGCGCAGGAATGTTATTGAGCATCCGATCTATGATCGGGTCAGTGATTGGAGCAAGTTCCAGGATCTTCTTGCTGACAGGGCTCCACATAGTTTGAGGAATAATGTTGCCCGGAAACGGATCGCGCACTGCCTGACCATTGACGACGCGAGTTGTTCTCGGATCATAGATCTGTCCGAAGATTATCGGGCGCCCCAGAGCGTCTGTCCCAATCTGCCTGCCGGAGTTTGGATTTCCGGTGAAGTTCGGATCAAAAAGCCTGGAGAAATTCCCCTGCTTGAAATCCTTGACCGGCAGTGTGCTAAACGAAGTAGAGGTGAAGTTGCGCTGCCGTGTGGATTCCAGATTGGTAAACCAGAATGTCTTGTTGCGCCCATTATAGACTCTGGGAATATAGGCGGGGCCACTGAAGGCATAGCCCCAATTGAACAATTTGAAAGGTGGGCGGGGCCTGCCAACAGCCTTATTGGAAAGGCTATTAGCATTGAAAACATCATTCTGTATGTAGGTGAAGGCCGAGCCATGCAGATCGTTGGTGCCGGACTTGATAGCAAAGTTAGCGACGCTGGTCTGGCCGCCGCCATATTGGGCCCCTATCGTTCCGGTCTGAAGCTTGAACTCGCTGACTGCCTCAGCGCTAGGGCTGAACTCGTTATTGCTCCCGCCTTGCAGATCCATTCGGCCTAGTGGTATTCCCTCGATCAATATCTCATGAGAATAGAATTGGCCGCCGTTGATCGACCCCTGGAATGTATTGCCAACACTTCCAGGCAAGCTGGTGAAGATGAATTGTTGAATCTGGCGATGGCCGTCGCCTATGGGAATAGGCCAGGTATCAAACTCAGTTTTGGTAACGTACCGCCCGATCTCCGCTGTGCCTGTCTCTATCAGCGGCGCAGCCGTTACGGTAACCTGATCCGAAATCTGGCCTGGTTGGAGTTTAAAATCTACCGTCAATGTTTGAGCGACGTGCAGATTGACATTTTCAATGATGGATGTTTGAAATCCGCTCGCTTTCACTGTGATCTTGTACAATCCCAGTGGCAGATAAGGCAGCCGGTACACGCCTGAATCTGTGGTCATTGTCTTAGTTTCGACATTTGTCGCCAAGTTCAGTGCGATGACCTCAGCATTAGGCACCACTGCTCCGTTGGCATCGGTCACGATGCCGTTGAGTGTCCCTCGTTCGCCTTGAGCTAGCGCGCTCGAAGGCATGAGGAGAATAACTAGCAGAAAAGCTAGTCTCAGGGTGATCTCTATCCTCGAATGGTGAATCATAATTTTTTCCTTTCTTTTATGGAGATGAGAGTCTAAATTAGTCCGGGTGAAATTAATGCAACCCGTCCCTAACTCGAATTTTCCATTTTTGCTGTGCAAAGACGGATAAATTCGACGATAAAGTCCCGTCAGGAGTGACTGAACAAAATATCCCAGTATTGGATTGGGAATTGCCGCCCCCACAGCCTCCATCTCTGTAGGAACGGCTGAAAACGAACGTCTGACCAGCTTTACATCAAAGCTGATAATCCTGAATCACAATTACCTTCACATCGTTCCCTGCATCTCACCAGCGTCGCAGTCCGTAGGGGGACGGCGTAGGATTCTTTTTGACCTCTTCAAATCTGGCAAAAGCTTCGTTAGCTAACTGCTTCTCGCCGATCTTGAGATAATATCTGGCGAGCAGGTAGTAGGCCGAGCTATAGCCTGGATCGAGCCGTATCGCCATTAGCAGCTCCTGTTTAACATCCGGTGTGGCCCCCTGCTGAAACAATGCTTTAGCATACTCATAATGAGCTTGAGGCGCTGCCGGGTCGTTGCGAATTCCGCGATAGAGCCATCCGATTCCCCGATCCGTCTCTCCTTCGTTTACTAGCTGCCGGCCTAAATCAACAAACGGCCAGGCATAACGCACTTTCTTTCGCTCAATGATCTCAATTGAGGCAAGAAACTCTTCTTTGGCGCGCTCCGGTTGGTCCATTCCCTGGTATAACAGACCGGCATAATAACGTGCTTTGTAATGATCTGGCTGGAGCTTGATCACTTCCTGAAATGAATTGAAAGCTTCTTTGTATCGCTTGCCTTCATAAAAGAAGCGGGCTAGATGATAATGTGCTTCCGGGTCGCGTGGATTTTGCTGTAGCGCCGCATGAATGTGAGCTTCGAATTTATCATACTGCTGGAGCAGGTAATGGGCGAGCGCGAGCAGCTTATAAACCTCCGGCCTGTTATCTCCCTGTGAAAGACATTTATTGGCCAGATCGCAAGCTTGCTGAGGGTTGCCACGCCGAAGTGCTATCATGGCAAGCAAGAGAGTGGGTTCAGTATCTCCAGGAAATTGCTTGTTCAAAATCTGCGCGTGATTTTCCGCCTCTCCCCAGCGCATCAGCCCGGCCAGGACATTGATCAAAGCGACTCTGGCCGTTTTGTTCTTCTCATCCTGGATCAGCACCTGCTCCAGGCTTGCGGCAGCAGCGGGCAAATCCCCGCGCTCCATACTGGCCTGCGCGCTTTGCATCAGCCGGTCGACGGACTCTCTTTCAGCCTCCCTTTGGGGAGTACTACCTCCAGCCTTGAAAGGGCTTAATTTACTAGCCGGGGGCATCGCCCCCGGAACCTGGAACGAAACACTAGCGACCCTGAAGGAGTCGAATAAACCAGCGAATTGCAACCCTTTCAGAGTTGGAAAAAAATTCTTCTGACTCTTGTGGGCGTTGCCCGCGGCTATTGAATTTGTCCCCTTCGGGGACTTCTCAGACACGCTCTTAGTAATTGTCTGAGGGGCGAACGAGGTTAAGACCGGCTCGGCATTAACGCCAGATAGTGACATTAACAATAGGACTTCAATAATCCTTACTGTAATCCACATAGTAACAGGGCTGAGTAATAAGGCTGAATGTTGATTGCTATTTTCTGCCTTAGTTCGACCGGTTCCAATTCAGGCAACAATCGAGCTAAAGACCTCAATGCCGATTTTCGTGAATATAGCCAGCAGCTTCCAGCGATGCTGAGAGTCTGCGGCAAGATTCTTTCAATTGATTTGCAATCTCTTTCCCCAATTTCGCTGAATACCGGGGTTTCGGGATGCCTACGCTAATGCTCCCGCATACAGATTGCCTCGAATCGAAGATGGGAGCCGCAAGAAAGACTGCGCCCACTATTGTCTCTTCGTTATTAATAGCAAATCCGAGCCGCCTGACTTTATCCCACTCTTCTTCTATCTCTGATTGTTTTGTGAGAGTCTTCTCTGTCAAGCGTTCTTTGAGTCCTTTCAATAGAACTGAGCGACGGTCAGAGGGGAAGAATGCAGCCATCGCTTTGCCAGCAGCCGTGGCGTGGTAATGAACTTCAGCGCCGAGCGGGCCTATGAGCCTCAGGTCCCGCCGCGTCTCCTGATAATCAACGAAAACTCCGCGCTCGCCATGTAGAACAGCCAGGTAAGCGCTCTCGTTGAATTTATCAACCAGCTCTCTCAAATAGGGCCGAGCAACCTGGAGCAAGCTTATCCCGCCGTTAAGACCTCTCACCAGCGAGAGAAACTGTATGCCGAGCCGATAGCAACCGCCAGGGCCCTCCTGTTCCACATAACCATGCCGTTTGAGGCTTTGAAGAATGCGATGAATGGTGCTTTTGACATAGCCGGTGCGATCAGCCAGTTCTTGAATACTCAGACCATTCGGCTCATCTCGCAATGCTTCAATTAGCCTCACGACTTTTCCTACTAGCTCTATGTAGTAGTCATTCGCCATAATTCTGTCTATCAGAACGCATTCTTGCCAAGAGAATAAGACGAAAACAGGAGAGCTGTCAAGAGCAAGAGAGGGTTTTTGTGGGCGTGTCTGAACGTTCGATGTTCGATGTTCTACGTTCGATGTTAAAGCTAACCCTGCGGACGTCCGCTCCGCTGCTATAGACGTTAAGAAAAAGGTATGTGTTTAGGGTATACTTGGAGTGCGCTGACTTGTCAGCGCTTTGGTTTGCAGGCCGCACCGCTCGCCGCTTTTCTTACCCAATCTTAAAACAGAGCGGCAACAAGTTGCCGCACTCCAAAGGCTTCGCCAAGACGCTAAACAGATACAGAAAAAGATTACAGCAGGTTCGGGCGGTTTTGAGGGCGTTGCACGCCCGAAGTATTTGCGCCCTCAAAACCGCCCGAAGTTCTTGCGCCCTCAAAACAAGTTAAAAATAGAATTGTTTTGAGGGCGCCGGTGCCCGAACCCGCCATAATCCATTTCTTAAGGTCTATAGTAAGCTACTTCGGGCCCGCCGCCCGGAGCATTACCAACTTTTGGGAACCGCACTCGTGCTGCCGATATTCAACTGCAGAGTGAGTTGACCACATTACTTTCTATCAAAGATGACCTTGCCTCCTGCCATCGTAGTGATGACTTTTATATCCTTGATGCGTTCGGCAGGACAGCTAAGATAGTCATCAGACAAAATGGCCAGATCGGCCAGCTTTCCTGCTTCAATAGAACCCTTCTTCTTCTCGTCGAAGCTCAGATAGGCTGCATTGATTGTCATCATCCGTAGCGCATCCTGGCGCGAGACTCGCTGCTTCTCGCCCAGTATCCGTCCGCTCTCGGTCTTCCTGGTAACGAGCACATACATGGTCAGGAAAGGATTAAACGGATTGAGAGCGCCATTGGGATCAGTGCCGAGCATGTGATCAGTATTAGCAGCAACTACCACTCCGCCGCGCTGGTAGTCGGCTACGCCGATAAAGTTTTGCATTCGCTGGGGCCCCAGCGCAGGCCACAGCGCATCTGCATCCTTATAAAACCAGGCAGGCTGTGTGTCCAGGCAAACTCCTAACTGCCTGGCCTTCTCAATGGCGCTCTGATTGGGGAAATAGGCATGGAGCAGATTGAATCGTCTCTCCTTCACCGGCAATTCTTGATCGATCGTTTCCAGCGCCTTCAACACCAGATCCACTCCGGCATCGCCTGTCACATGAGCAACCATCTGCCAGCCCGCGCGATGGCCGGCGCGCAGCAAATCGGTGATACCTTCGAGCGACAGGCTCAGACTGCCGCGATATTGCGGATCGGAGAGATTGAACAGCGAGACTGCCGTTGCCCCGTAAGGCTCGCGCATGTAGGCGGTGCCGATCAGGATGCCCCCATCGACAGTTATCTTCAGGGGCCCCACTGCCAGCCAGTCATCTCCCTGGCCGGGGCGCAGCGGCAGCTCTTCGAGGAATTTTTCTGCCTCTTCAGCCGAAGTTCCCGCAAGCCTTATTGTCACTCGCGTGCGCGTGCGCAGCCGTCCCTGCCGGTACAGCTCCTCATATAACCGGTAGTCATCAAGCGAAGCGCCACGCTCGATGACGCTGGTGATTCCGACAGAATGATACCGGCTGTGAACCTTTTCCAGATTGGCCAGACGAGCTTCTCTTGAAGATTCTGCTCCGGGCAGGAATCTCGCCAGGTACCCCCTTGCATTTCGCAGCAGCCCGGTAGGCTCCCCTTTCTCATCACGGACAATCTCCCCTACTTTCAGAGGCGGTGAATTCCTATCAATGTTGGCTCGGCGCAACCCCAGACTGTTCAGGACCTGGCAATAGGCTGCATCGAAGAGTATGGGATGACGATCACTTGCTTGGTCCAGCTCGGCGCGAGTTGGAAACCGGCGCTCTTTGAGGCGCGTTGGATAAGAGCGGGGAACTATGATCCACTGGCCTTCTGGAACCGTCCTGGCAGCCTTCCTGATCCAATCTTGAATAGCGGAGATAGAGTTCAATTCAACATAAGGCTGCTGGCTTGACTCGTTGTTAGCTACGCCAGTCGCATGGACATGAGAATCGATGAGTCCTGGAATAACTGTTTTTCCCCGGCAGTCGATCACGCGCGTCTGCTGGCCGATCCAGGAGCGAACCTCGCGGTCGCTTCCCACTGCTGCAAAGCGCCCATCTTTGATTGCGACCGCGCTGGCTATAGTGAACTTTTGATCAACTGTGATGACCCTGGCATTAAGCAAGACTAGCTCAGCTTTCTCATTTATGTCGCCCTGGTTCTGTGATGAGGATGCCGATGCGCGGAAGATCACAGGATTGCGAAACTGGAGCCAATCAGCGCAGCTACCAGGCCAGCTAGAGATGAGAGCCAAAAGATAGAGCAGAAAGATTCTACCCATAATGTTTTGCTGCATGACAGCGCCGCCTTTCCCCGGCACCGTTTTAGTTGTAAAGATTGAAGTTAATTAACGGCTTCCCTCATCAGCCTCTACGACACAGGGGAAGCGCCAAGTTGTTCAAGCAATCCGAGACAGTCAATTTCAGTCACACCCTCTGCAAACTTGCCATCGACAACCCGATGAATGGTAATGCCTGTTATGGTGACCTTTTTACCTGTTGGCGCAATATTACGGAACTCGCCTGTGTGAATCGCACTGGCTATCCAGCGAAACGCCACCCATTCACCTTCTGATATTAGCAGGTCGATTTTCACCTGAATGTTGGAGAAGGCACTACGAAAAACCCTGACCAAGCGCCTTGCGCCTTCGATACCCCGCACTCCGCCCAACATCGAATTCCTATCAATGCAATCGGTGGTGAATATCTGATCTATCGTTTCAAAGATTGTATCGGTGTTCCAGGCATCCACCCAGCGGCGGACAAGAGCTTTGTTCTCTTCGACAGACATGTGGCAAGACTCATTTGGGGAGTTTATAGGTTTCGATCTACTTAGCGACAGGCATAAATCTCGTAACTGTGATACTCGTTTAAGGCGCACATCTATACCTTGAGGTGACATATCAACTCTCATCGGTGGGCCTCCTTCAGACGCCTTATATCTTCGAGATCCTGACTGCTGCCGCGAAGGGACTTGAGTGTTATTAATCCTTCCCGCGAAACTACCTGGATCTTTCTACTTTCCCATTCAACCTCTGAACGTGATTCCCATACTGCCACAATTGGGGGGGTGACCAGCAAAAGATCAAGCATTAGCACGTCACCGGAGTCTGGATCAATCTTGGATATCCGGCGAATCTCGATTGCCCCATTGGCAAATCTCATCGGCGTTGCTTCAAGTGTGTAGCCCAGCTCGCGAGCTAAAGCTATTACCTTTTCCAACGACTCGGTGAGAATTAACAAGTCAATATCGACGGTAGCGCGTACTATACCGTACACCGCCATTGCTAATCCACCGCATAGAGCGTAGTCAATAGCGCATTCGGATAGCTTGGCTATCAATGCCTTAAATTCTTCATATAAATCCAACATTGCTTCGACTACTTTCTGCAATCATAGTAACTTGTTTCACCAGAGATGCCAACCGATTTAGCTTCTGAGTTGATTGTATCAACTGAAACTTAATATAATCGCGCTGTGCCAGCCTTTAGGGAGTTATCATCAGATAAGCAGATACTGGCATAGATTCTCTCGCAATATTCCAAAGACAGTCTTGCCAGGCCAGCTTGATAGTCAGAAGCCAGTTGAGGAGAACGAGAATGATTAAGAAGGCAGCCTCTGTAATGTACTTATTTCTAGCGGCGATTGCGTTGGTCCTATCAGCCCGCGTCGTGTATGCCCAGGATCCATTCGAGATTCAGGTGTATCAATACCAGACTGTGCCCAAAGGGATGTGGAATCTGGAGACTCATCTGAACTATGTAGGCCGGGGTACCAGAGTATTTGAGGGGCCAGTCGCGCCATCGCACAACCAGTTTCACTTGACCTTTGAGCTGACGCGTGGAATCACTGATCATTTCGAGACAGCAGGCTATCTGGTGCTTGCCGCAAGGCCAGCAGGCGGCTTTGAGTATGTTAGCTGGCGCGTTCGGCCTCGCCTGAGATTGCCTCAGTCATGGAATTTGCCGGTCGCTATCAGCATCAGCGGCGAAGTCGGGTTTCCCAGCAAAACTTATGAAGAGAATTCAATGACGCTTGAGATCAGACCGATTATCGAGAAGAAGATTGGCCGAGTCATGCTCGATTTCAATCCGGTGGTTGGGCGAGCGTTGCGCGGCCCGGCCACAGGAGAGGGATGGGACTTCGAGCCGGGCATGCGCTTTGGCTATTCGGTAAACAGGAAGTTGGATTTGAGCCTGGAGTATTACGGCGCGATAGGGCCGCTGGGCAATCCGCTCCCGCGCGACCAGCAGGTGCACCAGTTCTATCCCGGCGGCGATCTGAAGCTCACCGAGAAGATAATCTTTAATTTCGGGATTGGAGTTGGAGCGACCCCTGCAGGCAATCGGTTAGTCTACAAGTCGCGGATAGGGATTCTCTTTGGAAAGAAGAAGCAATGATAAGTCCATCTCAACTGCTACCAATAATGTTCTGCATTTTGCTGCTCGCAACCATTACCGGTCTCGGCCAGCAGCGATGGTGGATGGATGAGCCAGTGCGGCTCATCCAGACCAACTTGCGCGAGACCGACGCTGCTCTCGATCCGGCGCGGCTTGTCGAGCAAGTCGCTGCTTTCCCCGCCAATACGCTGCTTTTCGGCATGGGGGGGATCGTTGCTTATTATCCTACGAAAGTAGAGTTTCATTATCCAAGTCCTCACCTGCCCCCTGGCCGCGATCTGTTCGGCGAGGTGCTGCGCGAAGCGCATAAACGCAAGATCCGAGTTATCGGTCGGTTTGATCTTAGCAAGACGCAAAAAGCGGTTTACGATGCTCATCCTGAGTGGTTCTTTCGCCGCTCCAATGGCGAGCCGGTCGTCTACAATAGCACTTATCAAACTTGCATTAATGGGGGCTACTACCGCGAGCACGCGCTGAGGATCCTGGCCGAAGCGCTGGAGCGTTATGAAGTTGATGGGCTCTTTTTCAATATGTTCGGGAACCCTTCGGCTGATTACAGTGGCAATCCTCTGGGACTGTGCCACTGTGAAAGCTGCCAGGCGCTCTTCCGCGCTCGCTACAACAGGCCGCTGCCTTTAATCCCTGATAACAACTATCGGGAGTTTATGTTCATCTCTTCGCGCGAAGTCGCAGCCGGGCTCGCCGATCTGATTCACCGCAAGCGACCGCAGGCAGCGTTTCTCACTTATATTCAAGAGCATGTAGATGGCATCACTTCTGAATCAAATACATCTCTCGGCAGGCCCCTGCCATTGTGGCCCTATTCGGCGAGCGACAATGTGAACCGGGCGCGAAATTCGCAGCCGGATAAGATGGCTTTCAATCTCTGCATCGGGTTTGTAGATATTCCTTACCGATTTGTTTCAGTCCCCCAAGCAGAGATCCAGATCAGGCTGTTTCAAAACATGGCGCATGGCGCGGCGCCGGCATTCGTTGTGCTTGGCACGATGGATCAGGAAGATATGAGTGGGTTGATCGCCGCGCGTCCTGTATTTCAATGGCACGCGCGCCATGAAGAATTATACCTGGGCCAGGAGAGCGCCGCTCGCGCCCTCTTGCTCGGCGCGCGCACTGAATCCTATCGCGGCTTTTTTCGTCTGTTGAGCGAGCAGCACATCCCTTTCGTTGTCTCTGATAATCTGAGGCTGCTTGAGAGTCGCCCACAAGATTTCGATCTGGTCATTGCCCCGTATGGCGCGCCTGCGCAGTTAGACCGCTATCTTCGCCAGGGAGGCAAGGTACTGGCAGCCGGAGCGATGCCCCCGGCGATTGAGCTGCCCAAGGTAGTCCAGCGGTGGGCCGATACTCGCTCATCTTACTGGCGCGTTCGAGATCACTCGCTCTTTCCATCGCTCAAAAACACAAAGCTGCTCTTCCTTGATGGCGAATATCTGGAGCTGGAGCCGAAAGGGTCCCCGCTGCTCACTCTGATCCCTCCGTCTCGGTTCGGCCCGCCTGAGAAGGTTTTTACTAATAAGATAGAGACTGATAAGCCCGGCTTGCTCATCACCGATTATGGCGCGGGGAAGCTTGCCTATCTGCCATGGGATGTTGGGGGCCTCTATTATCGCTACAGCTCGCCCGGCCACGGCGGTTTGATCGCAGACTTGATCGACCATCTACTGCCTGCTGGACGCCAGCTCAGGACCGATGCTCATCCATTAGTCGAAATTACATTGATGAAGCAGCCGAAGCGCGGGCGCGCGCTTCTTCATTTCATCAATCTTTCCGGGCATTCAGATACTGCTTACTTTGCGCCAGTAGAGATGCGCGATATTGCGGTCGAGCTGGCAGGCAGTTTTCATCGCGCCTATTCTGTTCGATTGGAGAAGAGTTTGCCTGTCAGCAGAGAAGGCAATTATACGAAGTTCATGCTGCCTGAACTCGAAAGCTATGATGTGTTGATTGTTGAGTAGGCTATTACTTTTATGGCCTTTTCATCTTTGGCAAAAATGCAGTGACTGCTCAGCGGGGGGCAGCACCTAGCTGCGGTAGGAGTGACCTATTTGTAGAATTGAGGAATAAAGACCTCGCTAACTGCGGTAGGAGCGACCTGTTTGATCAAAGATTTACAGGTCGCTCCTACCGCAGCTAAGAAGATCTCATTCACCTGAATACTATAAATTAGGTTGCCGCTGCCGGGGCTGGGCAGTTACAGAATGCAAAAGTGTCGTGGGAGGAAGCTTATATTACTATAGACCTTAAGAAAAAGATTACAGCAGGTTCGGGCGCCCGTGCGCCCGAACTGGAAAACATTTTTCTTAAGAGCTATAGATGTAGAAAGGAGGATTCACTTTGAAAAATAAGCGAAACAACGCTGAGGGGATAGGACGCCGGTCTGTTCTCAAATCAACGGCAGTCCTTCTTGGAGCTGGCGCTACTGACCTACTAGCAGGCCAGACTGCTTCGGCGCCGGCGCAGACAACGCGATCCTCTGGAGAAGCTCAAGCTTCAGAGAGGCGCCCAGCAGTAAAGGAGATGATCAAGATCACCAAGCTGGAAACGTTTCTGGTGAAGCCTCGCTGGCTGTTTCTGAAGGTTCACACCAACGCCGGGATCGTCGGGCTGGGCGAACCTATTTTAGAAGGGCGGGCGCTCACCTGCGCTCAAGCAGTCAGGGAAATAGAGCCCTATCTGATCGGCAAGGATCCGCGCGCGGTGGCTCATCACTGGCAGGCCATTTATCGCCACGCATTCTATCGCGGGGGCCCCATCTTGACCAGCGCCCTGAGCGGCATTGACCAGGCTCTCTGGGATATTAAAGGGAAAGCATTAGGAGTGCCGGTTTATGAATTGCTTGGGGGGCCTACACGGCAGAAGATTAGAGTTTATGCCCATGCTCGAACCCCGGAGCAGATCAAAGAGCGACTGGCCCAGGGGTTCACTGCATTCAAAACGGGACCGGCGAAGAAGCGCCCGGCTCGTGTTGTCGAAAACAAAGCTTTTGTCGATTATGTCGCAGAAGAGTTTGCCCGCTTGCGATCAACAGTTGGCCCGGAAATAGACATAGGAATTGATTTCCATGGCGCCATTCCTCCGCAGACTGCCAAACTGTTGATCAAGGTGCTGGAGCCTTATCAACCAATGTTCATTGAAGAGCCGGTCAATTGCCAGAACGTCGAAGTAATGGCAGACATTGCGCGGGGCACCCATCTGCCGATAGCCACCGGAGAGCGAATCTTTACCAAATGGGGATTTCGTGAGATCCTGGAGAAGGGAGCAGCATCGATCTTGCAGCCGGATCTGTGCCACGCCGGAGGCATTACCGAAGTGAGACTGATTGCAGGCATGGCCGAAGCTTATTATGCGGCAATCGCTCCGCACAATCCGCTTGGGCCTATTTCACTGGCCGCTGGATTGCAAATCGCTGCTTCAATACCGAACTTTGTTTGCCAGGAACAGGTGAGCCTGGGAGAGGGGTATATCAAGAATCCATTCAAAGTGAAAGATGGACATATAGACTTGCCAACCGGGCCGGGATTGGGAATCGAGCTGGATGAGAACGCGATGGCTGATAAGATCGGCCACGATTGGAAGAATCCAGAAACTTACGACGCTGATGATGGATCGGTGGTAGATTGGTGATTCTAAGTTTATTGCGCATGTCAGATTCAACAATAATGGTTAATTGTGCTCATCGAACTCTCGTTGGGCTTTTAGTTGTCTTATCGCTTCTGGCCGGGTGTAGATCCAGAGAAGAGTATCCCGGCCGCCCGATTATCTTAATCTGTCCCTGGGCGGTGGGCGGCGGAACCGACCGCGTCTCCAGGCAACTGGCGGCGTTTCTTGAATATGAACTGGGGGTGCCGGTCAATGTAATCAATGCAACCGGAGGAGCAGGCGTCACAGGGCACAGCCGCGGCGCGCGAGCCAGGCCCGATGGTTATACCATCACGATGATGACCGTGGAACTCAATATGCTCCACTGGCGCGAGCTGACCGACATCTCCTGGACAGATTTCACTCCGGTGATGCTGCTCAATCGCGATCCGGCGGCCCTCCTTGTTCGCGCTGAAGAGGAGCGATGGAAGGGGCCCCAGGATCTCATCAAGGCCCTGCGCGAGAATGGGGCCAGCATAACTGCTTCCGGGACGGCGGTCGGCGGCATCTGGCACCTGGCTCTGGGCGGCATGCTCAACAGCGCAGGGCTCAGCCCGGCAAGCGTCAAGTGGGTGCCGACCAATGGCGCTGGCCCCGCCCTTCAAGAGCTGGCCAGCAGAGGCGTTGATATTGTGGCTTGCAGTCTTCCTGAAGCGCGCGCGCTGCTGCTGAGCGGCAAAGTAAAAAGTCTGGGCGTTATGTCTGATGAGCGAGTTCCTGGCTTCCTAGATGTCCCGACGCTGAAAGAGCAGGGAATAGATTGGAGCATGGGAGGCTGGCGCGGAATAGGGGTCCCCAAAGGGACGCCGCAGGAGATTGTCGATAAGCTTTCAACTGCACTACATCGAATTGTGACCGGGCAGACCGACGCGAACGGCAAGCGATTCCCAGATTACCTGGCGAGTGAAGGATTCAACCTTTCGTGGCAGTTCTCAGATGGATTTCAGAAGCTGCTTGCAAAAACAGATCATGAACTGGGATCGCTGCTGACCAGACAGGAGTTCTCCTCGGTCAACACCAGCCATTTTACCCCAATGCAATTTCCCCGATTGCTATTTGCATCGCTGGGAGTGACGCTGCTGGCTATCTTCGTTTCCTGGTATTGGAAAGAGAGATTGAATAAAAAGTTGATGGCGCCTTCAGCTTCTGGAGAGAAAGCAACGATTGACGCCAGTCGCTGGCGAGTGTCAAGAGATGGGTTGTTGCATTTTGCCGAGTTCGTATTGGCTGTGGCGCTGTTTCTCCTGCTGGCCGAGAAATTAGGCTTCATTCTAACTGCTGGAGGGATTCTCTTTTTATTGCTGGTGAGGATGGGGACGCGAGTGTGGGTCAGCGCGCTGGTGACGCTGTTTCTGGTTCCGGCCGTTTACGCTCTTTTTGCCACTCTGTTGCGCGTTCCGCTGCCGCAAGGCTTGTTTGGTTGGTAAAGGTCGAGCGATCAGGAGAGAATTTTGAGCGAAGCTTTCTGGACTGCTTTTGAGCAGGTATTTCAATGGCGCGTGCTGGCGATCATCATCGCTGCTGCGGCTTACGGTCTGTTTATGGGAGCGATCCCAGGACTGACTGCTACGATGGCGGTGGCGCTGTTGATCCCGATCACTTTCTTTCTCGATCCAATCTCTGCGCTGGGCGCGATTGTTGCGCTGGAAGCGTGCGCAATATTTGCCGGCGACATCCCCGCCGCGCTTGTGCGTATGCCGGGGACCCCATCATCGGCTGCCTACGTGGATGATTCCTATCTGCTGGTTAGGCGCGGAAGACAGACAGAGGTCTTCGGCGTTTCGCTGATCTTCAGTGTAGTAGGAGGATTGATCGGGGCCGCGGTCTTAATTACTTCGGCTCCGCTGGTAGCGAAGATAGCTTTCAAGTTTACAACCTATGAGTATTTCTGGCTGTACTTGATCGGCCTGAGCTGCGCCGCAGTAGTGTCTCAGGGGTCTCGATTGAAAGGCACGCTCTCTCTGCTTATCGGGCTGATCTTTTCTACTGTCGGACTGAGCGAAGTTCACAGCGCGCCGCGATTTACTTTTGGCAGAGATGAATTGATCGCCGGAATAGACTTCATTTCCGCCATGATCGGCTTATTCGGGTTCTCAGAGGTGTTGAGGAATGTGCTCTGGTTCGAGCGCGGCTCCGGGGCCATCATTCAGGAAGACTTGCATTCGCAAGGCAAACCGGTTGGGGGCCTGATGTATCGCCATCTGTGGAAGCCTTTCAAGGTGATGGTTCAAGCGGCGCTGCCTCTGCTCTGGATTCGCAAGCTGCATGTTTTGCTGTCGAGCCTCATAGGCACTTTGGTTGGCATTCTGCCGGGCGCAGGCGCTGACATTGCTGCCTGGATCTCTTTTGGGATCTCCAGGAGGCTGTCGAAGAAACCGGAGGAGTATGGCCGTGGATCTCTGGAAGGGCTTGGAGATTCGACTGCGGCAAATAATTCGGCGCTGGCGGGGGCCTGGATTCCCGCGCTTGTGTTTGGGATCCCCGGAGATTCTATTACCGCGATTGTCATCGGCGTGCTGCTGATGAAGAACATCACTCCCGGCCCGCAGATATTTACCAATCCCAGGCAGGCGACTCTGGCTTATGGCCTTTACATTATGTTTATTCTGGCCAATCTATTGCTTATACCGCTTGGCTATCTGGCGATACGGGCTGGCAACATGCTGGTGCGAATGCCGCGACGGATGCTGGTGCCGATCATTTTGCTGTTTTGTATTGTCGGCTCTTATGCCATCAATGGCAGTTACTTTGATGTCGGGATAATGATGTTGATGGGGGTATTGGGGTTCCTGCTTGAGTTGAAGCAGGTGCCGCTGGGGCCCCTGGTGCTGGGGATCGTGCTGGGAGGAAAGCTGGAACAGAGTTTCATTCAGTGCATGACCAAGTCAGATTCTCTGGCCGATTTCTTCGCTCGCCCGCTGGCAGCGTTTCTGGGATTGATCTGTCTTCTCCTGTGGTTCTATCCGCTCCTGGCTTCTATCCGGCGGCGGTTGCCGCCTCAGCCGGAAGCGCCTCTGGCCGAAAAGTAAGCCGGAGAAGTGGAGACATAAATGGCCGCTAAATCACAAACTGCTCGCGGAGACGTTGCGCCTGATACTGAAGCGATGACTCATTCTCCCGGCAAGCTGAGCGACCCTTACCGGCTTCGCCCTGAAGATGTAGTGGAGCCGCCGACATCGCTGATTGCTTCACTGAAGCGGATTGGGCCGGGGATGATCCTGGCCGCTTCGATTGTCGGCTCAGGCGAGCTGATCGCCACTACTACGCTCGGCGCCCAGGTGGGGTATACTGCGCTGTGGGTGATCATCTTGAGCTGTTTGATCAAGCCGGTGATTCAAGCTGAAATGGGGCGATACACAATTGCCAGCGGCGAGACCGGGCTGGAGAGTTTCAATCGCGTCCCCGGCCCACGATTGAAAGTCAACTGGATTGTATGGGCCTGGGCAGTGATGGTTCTCTGCACTTTGCTTCAGGTCGGCGCGATGTTCGGCGGCGTATCACAGGTGATGAACTTACTTATCCCCAGCGTCCCTGTGAATGCGTGGGTGCTGATATTTCTGGCTCTCACCTTGATATTGCTGCTTGGCGGCGGCTACGAAAGGATCGAACGGCTGGCGATGGTGAAGGTAGGGCTCTTCACTATGCTGACTTTCATGGCCGCTCTCCTGCTCATGCGAATGCCTCAATATTTCTCCTGGGAAGAGTTCTGGAAAGGATTTCAGTTTCGCCTACCGGGCGAAGGGCTGGCAACGGCAGTCGCGGTATTCGGCATTACCGGCGTTGGGGCCACCGAACTTTTTATGTATCCTTACTGGTGTGTGGAGAAAGGATATGCGCGGTTTGCCGGGAAGCGCGATGGGACCCTTGAATGGAACAAGAGGGCGAGCGGCTGGATTCGCGTGATGCACCTTGACATTGTCTCTTCTATGTTGATCTACACAATTGCGACGGTTGCGTTCTATCTGCTGGGCGCCGGCATTCTGCATGGAATGGGATTGATTCCTGCGGCTAAGGATATGATCCCGGTTCTGTCTAATATCTACACGCAGACGCTGGGGCCCTGGTCGCTGTGGCTCTTTTATGCCGGAGCCATTGCTACGCTCTATGGGACTATCTTTGCCAGCACTGCCGCCAACGCTCGCGTCTTTGCCGATATGTTTCGGTTGATGGGTTTCTTCGCGCCGGGAGACTACGCTCGTCGAGTAACGTACAGGCATGGCTTTGTTGTGTATCTCACTGTTATCCCGGTGATTCTATACCTGTTTTTCGAGTCGCCGGTTAAGATGGTGGTGGCCGGTGGAATTGTCCAGGCGCTGATGTTGCCTGTAATTGGCATCGGCGCAATTTACTTGCGCCACCGCCGTCTTCCCAAAGAGATCGCGCCCTCTCGGTTAACCACAGTAATGCTGTGGGTGGCGAGTCTCATAATTCTTTGTTTAATGGGTTACTACGTTATTTTGACAATCCAGAAGATGTGAGACTGTTGCTCGTAACGATACTTCGCGTGGGATCGAATGAGACTTTTCACGGCAAAGATTCGCGGTTTTCTCTGCGCTCTCTGCGCCTTTGCAGTGAAGAAAAAATCTCATCTATGGCAGCGCGAAGTATAATATCAGGTCTCTTTTTCAAATTGTCCCGTAGGGACAGCCGAAAATAGCCCAGCGATTCATTGCTGGGGGGCCAGCGACCATCGCCAGCTAGTCCCGTAGGGACGACTGAAAGTCGGTTGGCAAGCGATTCTCAGCCGTCCCTACGGGACTTGGTTGTGAGACGACTTTTCTCCCAGCGATCAATCGCTCGCGCTTTATCAAACGTCCCTGACGGGACGAAAAAACTGTCCTGACATCAGGCTCATAGCGGCCTGTTTATAGAATTGAGAAATAAAAGACCTCTCTATCTGCGGTAGGAGCAGCCTGTAAATGGTCAACAAGTTGCTCCTACCGCAGTTGAGAAGATTTCACTGATGTTACGCAGAAGAAGAAGCAAATCCTTATGGCTGCGTCGGTCGCAGACAGAGCGAGTCAGCGCCGCTCGCGCGGCTATAATAGGGATTTGCGTAACGTGAGGATTTCATTCACTGCCTGCTATAGATAGATCGCTCCTCCGGGGCTGGGCAGTTACTCAATTCATTTCTACAGCAATCTGAATCACTATGATCAGGAGATTAGAACAGAATGAATAGTCAAAGACAGCGGCCGCGCGATGAAGATTTCCAGATGCCCAGCATGCGCCTTGATGGTCGTGTTGCGCTTGTCACCGGTGGGGGTCGCGGCCTGGGGCTCGGCATGGCTCTGGCTCTGGCCCACGCGGGGGCCGATGTTGCTCTGGTTGCGCGGAGCAGCCAGGAGCTTGAAAAGGCAGCCGGTCAAGCGCAAGCTCTGGGCAGGAGGACATTAATTTTGCCAGCAGATCTAAGCGAGACATCAGCCGTGCCGGGGCTCGTGCGCCGGGTCGCAGAGCACTTCGGACGGTTGGACATTCTGGTGAATGCTGCCGGCGTCAACATCCGCCAGCCGGCCGATACTTTCACCGAACAAGATTGGGATCGGCTAATGGCCATCAATTTGAAGAGCGCCTTCTTTGCCTGCCAGGAAGCCGCCCGCCTGATGCGACGGCAAGGGAAAGGGAAGATCATCAACGTAGGCTCGATTGCCCATGAGATTTGCATCCCCAATATTGCTCTCTACGCTATCAGCAAAGGGGGCCTGCGGCAGATGACCCGCGCTCTGGCTTTTGAATGGGCCCCCTATCGCATTAATGTGAATGCAATCGCCCCCGGACGGTTCTGGACAAAGATGACCGATGTGATCTTTTCTGATCCCGATCACTATAACGGCGCTGTAAGCGTCATCCCGATGGGGCGACCGGGGGTTCCCTCAGACCTGGCGGGAGCCACAGTTTTGCTGGCGTCAGATGCAGGAGATTACATCACCGGGCAGACTATCTTCGTCGATGGCGGCTGGTTGATCAGTGGAGGCGTGAGGGCTTAGTCTGGATAATGTCGGACATGCCTTTCCTAAAAGCCGAAGAGAATTTACAATGCTCTGTTCAGCCTGAATGATTCACTGATCAACTTTCTTTTTGATCGGAGAAGATTATCTTCGTGAGCACGCGACAAACCGAAGTTTGTCGGACATTTTCAAAGGAGTTTTTCATGTCGCCTTGGGCGACGCCCTGAAATGATGAAAACGCGATGTACAGCAACCTGTTAGGTTGCTGCCTGTCGCGCACTATCAGCAACCTGACAGGTTGCTGTAGATTTTCTGAGGAGTTTTTCATGTCACCTTGAGCGACGCCCTGAAATGATGAAAACGCGATGTACAGCAACCTGTTAGGTTGCTGCCTGTCGCGCACTATCAGCAACCTGACAGGTTGCTGTACATTTTCTGAGGAGATTCATCATGAACGATTCCAGATTTCTCTCTCGCCGAGATATGCTCAAATCAAGCGCGCTGGCTGCAATTTCCTTGCCCGTGATTGGCATGGAAGCGGGGGCCTCATCCTCGCCTGCCAACACAGTGAAAGGACATGACCCCTGGTATGGCCTGAAAGCCGGTGTCGCTTCTTACACGCTGAGGAAACTGCCGCTGGATGCGGCAATCAAAGCGATACAGCGTGTGGGATTAAAATATGTATCGATCAAAGATTTTCACCTGCCGTTGAATAGCACGGCAGAGCAGCGCCGCGCCGTGGCCCAGAAATTCAAAGAGGCCGGTATCACTCCTCTGAGCTGCGGCAATATCACGATGCAGAATACGGAGGCGAATATCCGTCAAGCATTCGAGTATGCAAGGGACACCGGACTTCCAACCATTGTTTGCAGCCCGCACCCGGACTCGATGCCGATATTGGACAAGATGGTTAAAGAGTTCAACATCAAGCTGGCCATCCATAATCATGGCCCTGAAGATAGGCGGTTCCCGTCGCCCTATGACGTCTGGAAAGCAGTTGAGCGGTACGATGAGCGGATCGGGTTATGCATTGATGTTGGGCATACTGCTCGCGCCAAAGTCGATCCGGCAGAAGCTATCATAAAATGCCAGGCTCGCCTTTATGATCTGCATTTCAAGGACATCAACAGCACCGAGCCGAACGGTTCAACTGTCGAAGCCGGTCGCGGCGTGCTGGATCTGAAATCGGTCCTTCGAGCGGTATTGAAGATTAAGTATTCTTATCTATTTAGCTTCGAGTACGAGAAGGATGCCGATGATCCGATTCCCGGACTGGCAGAGACAATAGGCTATACCAAAGGATTGCTTGCAGGATTGAGCAACGATTCTTAACGTCCCTTTCTCACCCTGCTAGCTCCTGTTTTATTGATCTTGGCATTCTTCTTCGATCCACCGCGCGCAAGCCCTGAAAGGTATCTCACAGCGTTGGAGATACCCTTCTTGCTTCTGGGGACCGTTTGTTATATACCGGGCCAATCGTTCAAGCCAGGCGCTGGCAAAGATTGACCCTGAAAGGAATGCTATCTATGCTACGAATAATTCTCTGCGCAGTTTTGGTATTTGCGCTCTCAACTTCGGATCTGCATCTTGCCTTGGCCCAGGAGCCACAACCAGCAACAGAGCAACAACCTCCCAGAAGCGGACCCAGGGACCCTCGCGAGCTGGAAGCGTTTATCGATGGAATCATGGCCGCGCACAAAGAGGCTCATCACATCGCCGGCGCGACCGTTTCGGTTGTCGTAGATGGCCAGATCCTGTTCGCTAAGGGGTACGGCTATGCTGATGTTGCCAACAGAAAGAAGGTTGAGCCGGATAAGACGCTCTTCCGCATTGGGTCTGTATCCAAACTCTTCACCTGGACAGCAGTGATGCAACTGGTTGAGCAAGGCAAACTGGATTTGAATGCAAACGTCAACACCTATTTGAAGGATTTCAAGATCCCTGATACATATCCTCAGCCCATCACGATGACTCACCTGTTGACTCACACTCCAGGGTTTGAAGACCACGTCATCGGGCTCTTTGCGCGCACTCCGGACAAGCTCTTGCCGCTGGGAAAGATCCTGGCTGATGACATGCCTGCTCGTGTGCGCCCGCCGGGACAACTTGCCTCTTACTCAAATTATGGAACTGCTCTGGCAGGCTATATAGTTGAGCAGGTCTCAGGGGTGTCCTGGGACGAGTACATCGAGAAGAACATCCTCCAGCCGCTGGAGATGAGCCACACTACCGGCCGCCAGCCTATCCCTGAGAATTTAGCTGCTGATATGTCTAAGGGGTACAACTACAGCGGAGGCGAGTATAAAGGAAAAGAGTTCGAGTTCATTCCTCTGCAACCGGCGGGCTCTATGAGCGCCGCAGCAATCGATATGGCGCGGTTTATGATCGCTCATCTTCAGCAGGGGCGCTACGGCTCGGCGCGCATTCTGTCTGAAACCACTGCGCAACAGATGCGCCGCCAGATTTTCACTCACGCCAAACAGCTAAATGGCATCTTGCATGGTTTTTATGAGATGAGCAGCAATGGCCAGCGCATCTTCGGCCACGGAGGGGACACATTGTGGTTCCATACTCAGTTGGCGCTCTTTCCTGAGAGCAACGTCGGGTTGTTTGTGTCTTACAACAGCGACACCGGAGCCCCGGCGCGCAATGAGCTGGTGAAAGCATTTATTGACCGGTACTATCCGGCGCAGGATCAGCCCAGGCCGTCGCCGTCAGCGGATTTTAAGCAGCGCGCCAGCCAGTTTGAAGGAAGCTACACTGCTATCAGACGGTCGCACACAACCCTTGCAAAATTGGCTGCGCTTGTCTCTGTAATCAAAATCAGCGCCACTGAGGATGGCTATTTGCTGACCACAGGCATTGGAGGGGCCCCCAAGCGGTGGGTTGAGACAGAGCCGATGGTCTTCCGCGAGATTGACGGCCAGGAGATTATGGTATTTCGCCAGGATGATAAAGGCCAGGTCACCCATCTGTTCTTGAACAGTTTCCCTCCTATCGCATTCGCCAAACTGGCTACTACTGAGGCGCCTGTTTTTCACTACAGTCTGCTGGGGGCATCTGTGCTGTTGTTTTTATCTGCTTTGATCTTCTGGCCAATTGGCGCTGTTCTCAACTGGCGAAAGGGCATCTCGCAGCCCGGTATGTCTCGATTGGCGCGAATAACGGCATGGATAGTTAGCGGGCTTTTCATGGTGTTTATTGTTGGTATAGCAATAGCCTTCAGGGACCCAATTGAGATTGTGTTTGGCATTCCTCCGTTGTTGCGCAATGTATTACTGCTGCCTCTGGTAGCCGCAGTGCTTATGGTAGGGGTAGTTCTATTTACGTTGCTTTCTTGGAAGAGAGGCTACTGGCGCTTTTTCGGTCGAGTGCATTACCTGCTGGTGATGCTTGCCGGGCTTGCATTCCTCTGGTTACTCAATTATTGGAATCTGCTGGGATACCGCTTCGGGTAAACGGCGCACTAGGCAGCGCAGAATGTTACAGGTATTGAATTCCTTTGTTCATCGTAACTGCTCAGCGGAGGCAGCACTTAGCTCCGTAAGGAGCGACCAAAACCTTTCTATAGACCTTAAGAAAAAGATCAGAATGGGTTCGGGCGGTTTTGAGGGCGTTGCACGCCCGAAGTTCTTGCGCCCTCAAAACAGCTCTATCTTAATCTGTTTTGAGGGCGCTTGGCGCCCGAACTGGAAAATGTTTTTCTCAAAAACTATAGCTGCGGTAGGAGCGGCCTATATATAGAATAGAGATAAAAAGCCTTTCTAGCTGCGGTAGGAGCGACCTATTGGCTTCGATTACTATAAATAGTTCGCCGCTGCCGGGGCTATGCAGTTACCTATTTTTAAGGGCGCCGCAGCGCCCGAACAGTAAAGCATTTTCTTAATTACCTTCTCAGTCTCGCCATTTTGTGGTACATTACGTACTGTCTTTAACTACTTCGTCCTCCTCACTTCTTATTTTTGCTGCAAAGCCTTGATTTAAAGAATAAAGCTCTATTGCTAATGCAGTGGGCTGAAGTCTCAGGAGGTAGCAAGATGAAGAATATCAAACTGCTTTTCATCGCTTTCTTCTCTTTTGCGCTGCTTGTTCCGGCGACTCCTGCGCCCGCGTCTGAAGCAGCGCCGCGGTTTTGGGGCCCTATCTCCGGGTTGACCGATGAGCAGTTGGCGCTTTTTGAAGAAGGGAAGGAAGAGTTTGCCGAGATTGATGGCGTAGGAGACGGGCTGGGGCCCGTCTTCAATGGAGAGAGCTGCGCGGAGTGCCACATTCTGCCCGCGATCGGAGGTTCCAGCGCAATTACTGTGACCAGGTTCGGAACCATCAGAGGCGGGAAGTTCGATCCTCTGGAAGAGCTTGGCGGGCCGCTGATTCAATCTAAAGGGATCCGTCTGGGAAACTCTGTTCTGTCGCCGGAGGTGGTTCCGCCCGGAGCTACATTGGTCGGTCGTAGAGAGACGCCGCCTCTGTTCGGCCTCGGCCTCATCGAAGCAATCCCTGATGAGGTGCTCCTGCTTCTCGCTGATCCTGATGATAGAAATGGCAATGGCATCTCTGGCCGCGCTAACATCGTGAAGGATGTAGCAACAGGAAAAACTAGAGTTGGCAGATTTGGCTGGAAAGCGCAAATAGCCACATTGATGACGTTCAGCGCCGATGCTTATGTCAACGAGATGGGAATCACCAATGACCTGTTTCCGACCGAGAATGCGCCGCAAGGGAGCCTGGAAGTTTTGAAGGCGTTTGATCTGGTTCCCGATCCTGAAGATTTGCCTGACCCGAAGACGGGAAGGAGGGATATAGATAATTTGACGAACTTCATGCGCTTTCTTGGTCCCCCTCCGCGCAAGCCCGCCAGCGTTAGCTCGGTTGTAGGCGAGATATTGTTTGGAGCGATAGGCTGCGCAAGTTGCCACACTCCTGTTCTCTTCACCGGGCGAAGCGATGTTAAAGCTCTTAGCTTCAAGCCAGTAGTGCTCTATTCTAATCTCCTGTTGCACGATATGGGGCCCCAGCTTGCTGATGGCATTGAGCAGGGGCAAGCCAATGGCAGAGAGTTCAGAACAACTCCGCTCTGGGGGCTGAGCGCCAGCGCGCCTTATATGCATGATGGCAGAGCCAAAACGATCAAAGAATCGATCCTGCTCCACGATGGGGAGTCTTACAGATCGCGCAGAAATTTCCAGAGGTTGCCCGGCCTCTTTCAAGGCTTTATATTGAAATTCCTGGAAACTTTATGATTGTAGGCATGTACAATTGAATTAGCCACAGAGGCACCGAGATACAGAGTCAGTGAAGAATATCTTGATCTGATGTAACTGCTGCGGCCGTGGGCAGCGGCGACCTATTTATAGCAAGCAGGTGAATGAAATCTTCCTCAGCTGCGGCATTGAGCGACCTATTGGCCTCAATTTACAGGCCGCTCAATGCCGCAGCTAAAGAGGTCTTTTATCTCTCAATATCTATAAACAGACTGCTCCTACGGAGCTAGTGAGGTCCTCCATTTCTCAATTTTGCGTAGACGGTCTTAGGGTGCTTACCGTAGCTGGGGAAGCGGAGAGAAGCTGCCCGGCTTGAGACTGCGATGTGGCGCTGGTACCCCCAGAGAGCAACCGCGTTCTATTTGAGCATGCTGTCGATCCTCGAGAGGAGCTTGTCAAAATCGAGAGGCTTCTCAAGAAATGCGTCTGCGTCGAGGGCCTGCTTTATCGGCGATTCTCCAAATGCTGTCATTACCAGCACTGGGATCTCTCGCAGATCAGAATCCTCGCGAATCAACTTCATCATCTGTATGCCATTCATTTTAGGCATGGCTATATCGCTGATTATCGGGTCCGGCTGCATGTATTTCGCCATAGCATAACCTGCTTCGCCATGCGGAGCCGAGATTACGGTATAGCCTATCGTTCCCAGTATGCAACTGAGAAGCTCTCTCATATCCTGCGAATCTTCTACTATCAGGATTTTCGCGCTAGATCATGGTTTGCCTTCTTCGTAAAATCTCGCCATAACTTCAAAACAGATATAAGGGGAGTGCAAGTCAAAGGTGTTAACGACAATTTGAATCTTATCGCATTACAGACCATCGCAGACACAGAGGCGCAGAAAGCAGACAGGTGTCAGGTTTCAGATGTCGGTGACTAGTAGCCAGTGGTCAGTGACTGCATCATTTTGTCTGCTGGTCGCTGATTACCGGCCACTGGCTACTGTATGGAACCTAACACCCGGACCCTGACACCTGAAACCTGTGTTTTAGTCGAACATCTTTCCCAGGAGAAATCCGCCAATGCCTGAAGATGCTCCGGGAAGGACTGACCACAGCCAGTGCCTGCGCCTGTGAGCTATAGATCTGCCGATTAGGATTCCGACGGCAACGCCTGAGCCGAATGCGATTAGACAGAATGTTCCAGGATGATTCTTGGCATAATCGGCGGTTGTTCCATAAGCGGTTCCAACGCCTCTGCCAACGGCTGTGACTCCCTTGCCCATGCCTCGCGCCACTGTCCCAAAGCTCTTGCTGACGACGTTCCTCTGGGAACGATCGGTCTTTTCACCAGTTACTGCCTGCTCGTTTACCATATTCCTTACTCCAATGGTTGTATTCTGGGGAGGGACGCTGGTTAGATGAATTGAAAACGAACTGCTGTTGCAGAGCGTAATTTCAATTGACACATCCAGAGTAGATAGATTATAAATCTTCTACCTTTTCACTGGGAATTGCCGGATGAATATTTTTGTTGGAAATAAATCCCGGTTGATTGCTCTCATTCACATAACATTACGTGAATGCGATGATAGTGTGTTTGTGAGACAGATCACAGCTCAGTGGCAGATTTCAGGCAAACACATCTGTTGTTGTAGCAGCTTACAGAATTAATCCCATCCGCAGATAAAGCTCAATCGTTAGACTCTTCAACATCGGATATCTAAGCGGAAGGAAAAATCCAGGAACAGGCAGTCGGCTTTTTAACGCCTGCTACTTCACTCAAAGGGTTCTGAGGAGGGTTCCTTAAAAGTGCAGAGGATATTGATCTCAATTTTAACAATAACCACGCTGGCAAGCGCGTGCCTGATAGAGCGGAGCGCCCCCACAGACATCACCCTCTATGGTTTCAGCATAATGAAGGAAGCGATGGAGAAAGCAATAATCCCCGGCTTCACCCAGTCCTGGAAAGAGAAGAGTGGCCAGGAGGTGAGTGTCACTTCCTCTTATGCAGGCTCCGAGACGATAACCAATCAGATTCTTTCCGGCGTCAAAGCCGATGTTGCTATTCTCTCGATTGAGCGGGATGCCCAGCGACTTAAAGAGAAGGGCTTTGTAAGCTCCGATTGGCGGGCGCTGCCCTGTAAAGGAATAATCAACAAGACCCCCTTCGTGATTCTGGTGCGAAAAGGCAATCCCAAAAAGATTCGAGATTTCGCCGATCTTGCTCGCCCGGGCATCAGGCTGATTCATCCCGATCCGGTCTCTTCAGGCGGCGCGCAATGGTCGCTGCTTGCTATCTACGGCTCAGAGCTTATCAAGTCAGAAAGGGAGACAGGCGAAGCGAACAAGGAGCGGGCCGCCGATCTTCTCAAGCGGATATGGGCGAATGTTGTTACCACTCCGGGATCGGCCAGAGAGGGCCGCACACAGTTTGAAACCGGTTTCGGCGATGCGCTTATCACTTATGAGATGGATGCGTTGCTGATGCAGGATAAGCAGGGTGGAAAGGGCGGCGAAGTTGAGATAGCGGTCCCCCAAGCGTCCATCTTCAGCGAGCATCCGGTGGTTATGATCGATCGTAATATCTCAGGCGACCGGCGGCCTCTGGTAGAAGCTTTTGTCAATTATCTGTGGAGCCGGGAAGCGCAAGGCGCTTTCGTCAAGTACTACTTGAGGTCAGTTACCGATGAATCGTTGAATAAGAACGAGCCGCGCTTTGCTGCGATCCAGTTGCCTTTCACTATTGACTATTTTGGCGGCTGGGAGCGTGCATTCCCTGAGATTATTGAAGGGGTGTGGAAGAATCGCATACGTTCGAGCGGGGGGGACTAATTTGTTATGTACAGCAACCTGTCAGGTTGCTGATAGCGCGTATAACAGGTTTATGTACAGCAACCTGACAGGTTGCTGATAGCGCGTATAACTAGCAACCCGTCAGATTGTTGATAATGCACACCATCAGCAACCTGACAGGTTTATGTACAGCAACCTGACAGGTTGCTGATAGCGCGTATAACTAGCAACCCGTCAGATTGTTGATAATGCACACCATCAGCAACCTGACCATCTTGCTGTACACAGGAGATAAAGATGAGCGCAGCAGTTAGCAGATTATCGAGAATAGAAGCGCAGACCGTAATCAAGCCGATCAATATTCTCCTCCTGATAGGCATAATGATGCCGCTGGTCTTGCTCCCTCTAGCTTCCATATTCATCTTTGGAATGGGGAAGGGAACAGGGCATCTGTGGGAGTCGCTGACATCCAGGGAGGCGCTCTTTGCGTTGAAGTTGAGTTTGCTCACCAGCGCTGCGACGACTGTTTTCAACGTTGCTTTTGGAGTATTTGCTTCTTATGTCCTGACCAAATATAGCTTCCCCGGCAATACCGCTTTGACCGTCATCATCAGCCTGCCGACAGCGATTCCAACTGCGGTCGTGGGATTTTCGTTGCTGCTGCTCTGGGGGCCCTACGGATTGCTGGGACAGTATCTGGCCGAAGCGAACCTTCAACTGATGTTCAATACCTGGGCAATAATACTGGCGAATATCTTTGTTACCTTCCCTCTGGCATTCGGCAGTATCAAGCCTGTGCTGGAGAGCATTAATGTAGTCTATGAAGAAGCGGCTGAGACCATAGGGGCGACGCGCTGGCAGACGTTTCGCCACATCACTCTGCCGGCATTGCGCGGAGCGATTATCACCGGCGCGCTGCTGACATTTGCCCGCAGTCTGGGAGAGTTCGGCTCGACTATTATGGTTTCAGGCAATCTTGCAATGCGCACCCAGACGGCGCCTCTTTATATCTTCGCCAAGTTCAATGAAGGCGATGTTGAAGGAGCAAATGCGGTGGCGATTGTATTGGCGCTGATGTCGTTCGCGATCTTTACCTTGATAATCTCCGCTCGCAATCGCTTTTTGGAGAAATGAGCTGGCAGCGCCTGTCTTGTGTTAAGGAGGATAGTGATTATGAGACCTATAACCCAGATCGACTGGCTTGAAGGGAGAACCGATCAGAAAACAATGGCCGACATCATTCCACTGGCCGCAGTCTGCGTCAGAGATTTAACTAAATCGTATGGCAAAGAGAGTGTGCTCCATCGCATTAATTTCAATGTGCGCGAAGGCGAGATACTTGTCCTGCTTGGGCCTTCGGGGAGCGGAAAGAGCACAACGTTGAGGCTGATTGCCGGGCTTGAAACTCCCGACAGCGGGGAGATCTGGCTTCACGGTCGCAGAGTCGATTCTCTTCGCTCGCGGGAAAGAAACGTTGGAGTGATCTTCCAGCAGTACGCGCTCTTTCCTCAGATGACAGTAGAAGAGAACATAGCCTTCGGCCTTATGATTCGCAAGAAGAGCAGACGGGAGATTCAAACGACTGTCAATCGACTGCTTGAAATGGTCCGCCTCAACGAGCATCGGAGCAAGATGCCGTCTCAACTTTCAGGCGGGCAGCAGCAGCGAGTGGCTATTGCCCGCGCGCTTGCCTACGGGCCCGAAGTCTTGCTCTTCGACGAACCTTTCGCCGCGCTTGATGAACAGAATCGCGCCAGGCTGCGCAGAGAGATTCGCGCCCTGCTCAAAAACATCCGCATACCGGCCATCTTCATCACTCATGATCAAGAAGAAGCCCTTGAGCTTGCTGACCATATTGCTGTGCTCAATCGAGGCCGCATTGAGCAGATAGGAACGCCAGCAGAGATCTATAGCCGGCCACAGACTGAATTTGTCGCTACCTTCCTGGGCGCAGCTAACATACTTGCCGGACGAGTCAGCGGAGGGTGGATCGAGCTTGGGGCCCTGCGGCTTGCCCTGCCTGAAGATATGCCCAGGACCGTTGATGGCGACAAAGTCAAAGTTATCTTTCGGCCCGAAGATGTAATCATCAACGGATGCCTGCCACAGCGGCCATCCAATCATTACCTGGGCCGCAGCGTCATTGGCGAGATTTCCTTCATTGGCTCGTATGAGAGATTAACTGTCAATTTGAATCTACATCAATCCGAGCCTGAGCTGGCGCGGCCAGTAGCAGAGGGGCCCCCCAGTAATGACAGCGTTATTATTACCGTCACGCGCCCGCGCTGGGAGGCCGAAGATATGCCTCTCGGCCCAGGCCAGCAAATAACCATTGGACTGTCGAGCTACACCGTCTTGCCTGAGCAGGCTTCAGATCACGGGGCGGCAGGGCATATAGAGCGCCACAGAAGAGGCGTTGAAGAAGTGTTTGACGAAGGAGCAGGTATATAATCTATTGCTGCTCGCGCCGGAAACTCTTCCTTTGAGAAAGGGAAAAGCGTGGGAGCGATAGTTTCCTTGCCTGCTTACTTGTGATGTAGTGCAACCTAGGCAGGCAAGGAAACTATCGCTCCCAGAACATCAGAGGCCATTTTTCTTCAGCGCATCAAGGATCATCTCATTTGTCGGCCTCACTTTGTAATCGACCTCAGTGAACTTCCAGACAACGACGCCTCGCTTGTCGATTATGTACGTTGTAGGATGTGGGATGCCTCTTGAGCTGCTTGTATTGAGCAGGCCATAGCGATCAATGACCTTGTGATTTTTGTCTTCAAGAAAAGTTAGATCGAGTGATTGGCCTTCCCCTTTAAGCTTCTCGATAAGCACCTTTGAGTCTGCATGAGAGTCGATGCTCACAGCAATGATCTCAAAATTCTTCTTCTGGTCTTCACTAAGTAAACTCTTCAGCTTTCCAAGCTGAGCAGTGCAGTACGGTCACCACTTGCCACGATAAAAAACAAGTATCGCGCCTTTCTTGCCACGAAAATCAGAAAGAGTTACTACTTGGCCATTCTGGTCCTCAAGAGAAAAGTTCGGCGCTTCGGAGCCAACTTTGACACGATCAAGGTCTGCGGGCGGCAACTCCTTGCCATCTTTCGGCCCAAGTTCAGTGTTATTCTGAGCTGGTGTCGCCAACGCCTGTGCCATCCATTGTTGTCTACTTTGCTCCCAGGCCAGGCTAATGAAGGCTGGAAGCATCACTAAAATCAATGCTGCAAAGATAGGTGCTTTTGCCAATCCTCTCATTCTCGTTACTCCCTTCCAGGTCTGATGATGAATTTACATCTCTATTAAGCCAACTACTGATTGGATAAGCGATCAACAACCCATTGCCAGATTCGATCTTAATTGCGTTTGAATGAGCTTCTTGATCCGCTAAGGCTTCTTTACCAGTTCTAACACCAGTGTGTCAGGGTAGAAATCATACCACGCGAACCAGAAGAGGGTTATTGATGGCAGCGCTTTTCCATTCTCATCTGTGATGTAACCTGTCTGCGTCTTTTTATCGAAATTGACTATTATCTTTCTCCCCTCTATGTAATCCTCAATCCTTTCATCCATCTTCTTCAAGATAGAAAATGGATAAGCCTTGCGCACTCCGTCTATTTGCACTCCCAGAACTCTTTCCAGAGGACTCAACTTTACTTTAGGCTTTTGCCTGTTAGAAGTGCTTCGACCTGGAGGCGGCGCTCCCAGCTCCCAGTATTCAGCATAAGGATTCAGTCCATAATCTCTGTTAAATCCCAAATTCGGTGATAGGACCAGTGTGTCGGGATGCCGTGTGCGCCAGTATTCCCATTTGCTCAACTGGCTTGGGAGAATCTTCAATTTTGCTCCTGTCAGCGGGCCAGTTATGGCCTCTTGCTGGAGTTGTGACCAGAGACTTTCAGTTTGGCGATCATACATAACAAGCGCGCTCTTGTAGAGTTTCCCTGAAACTCCAAAAGTGAGCCTCCTTCCATCAATTACCGGGTCGTAAACTACGCCCGAGAAGCACAGCGGTCACCAGGTTACAGTAATCGCCTTGCCTCCAATCTCATCATTTACGATCTCGTGCCAGTTCAATATCTTTATTGGGTACGCTTTGGCCGCACCATCTATCTCGACCCCCAGGACCCAGTCTTTATTTGTCAGGAACTTTTGAGCTTGCTTTGCTGGGACAAATTTAGGATGATCGATAGCCGGGATTCCATCTTTGGGGGGCCCACTTTTAATCTCCTCGATTGAAACTGAGCGCCGAGTGACATCGAAAGGTCTCTGGCCTGGCCCGGACTCAAGATATTGCCTCTTCTGTTGCGAGAGGCTGGTCAGGCTCAGGGAGAAAGACAATGCGATGCTAATAGTTGCAATGCGAAGAGTCTTGTTCATAACATACAAGCCTCTAAAGCATACCGATACTTCCGCCTCTTTTCGTGCTCTATAACATTACAAATTCCTTTTCGTCTCATTTTATTCCCGCCAGGGCAATCAAAGCGAGGTTGAACTGTCCAGCGCTGCCATAGCAGATTTTTTCCAGAGGCATCTGGATAAACTGGCAGTGCACTGATCTACCGCATAGAGAAATTCGATCTGCAAAGAATATAGCAGCGTAAAAGCTTTCCTAAAGCTACTGAAATATGCTATTCTTTCGGCCTTTATAGGGGCCATTTCACGATCCGCTTTGCAATATACCAGCAGTCATTATAATTCTTTGGAGGTAATTTGAGCGTTTTAGTAGATGAATCAACCCGACTGGTAGTTCAGGGGCTCACAGGCAAAGAGGGCTCTTTCCACGCACGCCAGATGCGAGAATATGGCACGAACATTGTCGCCGGAGTAACTCCGGGAAAGGGCGGCGCCACTTACGAAGGGATTCCTGTTTTCAATACCGTCGCCGATGCCGTGCGCGAGACAGGAGCAAATACAAGCATCACTTATGTTCCCCCGGCTTATGCTGCTGATGCCATCATGGAAGCTGCTGATGCGGGGATCAGCCTTGTGGTCTGCATCACTGAAGGCATTCCGACTCTCGATATGCTGAAAGCCTATCACTATATCAAGCAGAGGAACACGCGCTTGATAGGGCCCAATTGCCCTGGAGTGATCTCGCCCGGCAAGTGCAAAGTCGGCATTATGCCTGCGCGAATTCACAAGGAAGGCAGAATTGGCGTCGTCTCTCGCAGCGGGACTTTGACCTATGAAGCGGTCTGGCAGTTGAGCGAGCTGGGGCTGGGGCAATCGACCTGCATCGGCATAGGTGGGGACCCCATCATTGGCACAACGCACGTTGACGCATTGAAGCTATTTCAAGAAGATCCGGACACCGATGCTGTAGTCTTGATCGGCGAGATTGGGGGCACTGCTGAAGAAGAGGCTGCTCGATATGTGAAAGAGAATATGACCAAACCGGTGGTCGGGTTTATCGCCGGGCAGACTGCTCCTCCGGGTCGCCGAATGGGGCACGCCGGGGCCATCATTGCCGGAGGCAGGGGAACCGCAGCGGAGAAGATGCGAGCTATGGAGGAAGCAGGCATCCGCGTTGTCAAAAGCCCTGCCGAGATTGGCACGGCAATGGCAGAGGTGTTGAGAGGTAATGCGTAAGAATAATGATGGGTGAGAATGATGCGAGAGTGGCGACGGTCAATAATGCGTGATGTGCAGTTCTATAGTTTTTGAGAAAAACATTTTCCAGTTCGGGCGCCCGGGCGCCCTCAAAACAGGTTAAGATAGAACTGTTTTGAGGGCGCCCGCCGCCGAACCGATTCCGATCTTTTTCTTAAGGTCTATAGAAGAGTGATGCGAGGCAGGATAATTTGTGACAGAATAATCTGCGACGCCTAGCAAGTGATCAAAGAGGCGCGAGCCACACATACATTTTACGCATTACGCATTAGATTAAAGGTTTGTATAATAACTCTAGGAGGATTCAATCAGGTATGTCCGAGTATACACTTGCGATAATCAAACCGGATGCAGTTCGCGCCGGTCACATTGGGGAGGTGCTGAGACGGTTCGAGATCAGTAAGTTCCGGATCCGCGCCATGAAAATGTTGCAACTGTCCAAAGCGGAGGCCGAGAGCTTCTATTCAGTGCATCGCGATAAGCCGTTCTTCGATAGCTTGAGCAATTTCATGAGCAGTGGCCCCATCGTAGTTGTTTGCCTCGAAGGAGAGGATGTTATAAATCGGTTGCGCCAGTTGATGGGTAATACTGATCCGGCTGAGGCTGCTTTTGGAACTATTCGCAGGGACCTCGGCACATCAATCGAGCAGAACGCGGTTCACGGCTCGGATTCGCCTGAGAGCGCGAGAGTTGAGCTGGCATTTTTCTTTAATGCGCTGGAGATTCATTAACAGGTAGTTTGGGAGCGGCGAGATGTCAGGCGGTTTCGGCGTTATTGGCAAATTTCTCATTGTTGCGGGAATCCTGCTGGCAGTCTTTGGGTTGATCTTAGTCCTTGCAGACAGGTTCCCGCAGTTGCCCCTGGGCAGGCTGCCGGGCGATATTAAGATTGAGCGCGGCAACTTCAAGCTTTATATCCCTCTGGCCACATCTATCTTGCTGAGTGTTATCCTTACTTTAATACTCAATCTTATTTTTAGAAGATAACCGGAGATGCAGCGAAGCGCGGGAGCAGGGGGAGTAGATTCTTCCTAATCCACTAGTCCCCCAGCGCCCTGGCCTCCATCGTAGGTTGCTGCGAGGCAATTGCGCTTATAGCTGCTGATGCTTGCTCGGTTGAGCCGCAGAGATTAAGCAACTCTTCAAAAGAGATTTCGCGCCCGCTGCTCCACCTGGCATCGTGATCTTCACTGGACATCAATAACAGAGTACATCCTGAGCTAATCGCCGGCTTGATCTTCTGGTTTATCACTTTTCTGTCGATCAATTGCGAGCGGAAGACATATAGCTCAGGGTTCAGGCTCCAGTAGCGAGCCGCAGTCTCTTTATCAGGGAAAACAGGCAGATACCTCCTACCTTTTCTATCGAGAGTAAACAGCTCGCCATTTGCTCTTCTCATTGCGAACATCTCCGCCATAGCCGTTACCTCCTTAGAAGTTAAAGGCAAAAGGTTTTGGTACCTCTTAGAGAGATGATCTGTTCAAGCTATTTTAAATTATTCAACCTGGTGTGAAGAGTCAAGCAGCGCTGCTTGCTTCGGTGTGGCAACTATAGCTTTCAAGAAAAATGCTTTTCCCTTCTGCTCGTTGCGACGCCCTCAAAACAGTTTTGATTTTGGCTTCGGGCGCCAAGCGCCCACAAAATGATTTTAAATTTAAACTGTTTTGAGGGCGCACGGGCGCCCGAACCAGTCGCAATCTTTTTCTTAAGCTCTACATAAACGGGTTGCCCCTCCGCAGCCGCACCGGTTACTATCCGTTTCTGGTTGGCGCGCCTCGCTTGCCTTACTCTGGCTATCTTGCCGGACCGTTGATCACTTTCAATAAAGCTTCCAGAAAGAAGTGCTCTCCCCACATGACAGACTCGTCAACGCCGAGCTTCTTGTGAAAATGATAGATGCCGTGCATCAAGATGCCCTCCCACTGCGGGTGGGCCCTTGCCAGGAACCTGTCAGAAGCGAGGGTATCTACGATCTCAATCGCCGCATCTCGGTAGCGTTGCCTCTTTTCCTGAGACTGGCTCAGGCTCGCCAGATTCCACAATCCCGATGCGGCAATTGCGGCTGCTGAACTCTCCCACAGCCGGTCGGGGCCCTCCGGCACATCAAAATCCCAGTAGGGGACCTTGCCTTCGGGAACGCGCGCCAGGTAATAATCAGCGCAGGCTTCGGCAGTCTGGAGAAATTCAGGCCGATTGCTGTAGTGATAAGCTGTGCCGAATCCGTATAGCGCCCAGCTCAATCCTCTCGACCAGCATGAATCCGGCCGGAGCCCCTGGTGGGTATCCTGGTGGAGAAACTCGCCGGTATCGGTGTCGAAGATCCCTTCGTGAGCCGTGCTGCCGTCGGGGCGAACGAGAAACTTTTGTGTTGTCAAACAGTGCCTGATTGCAAGGTCTTTCAATTGCTCATCGCCCGTCTGCTCGGCGGCGTAGAAGATAATGCCCACATTCATCATTATGTCGATGAACAGCGACTGGGGCCCAATAAAGGAGCAAAGGTACTGGCCCTTCTCTCTGAAGCGGAGCGACAGGGTCCTGCCCGCCTGTATTAGCACGTCGTTAAGCCAGCGTTCGCCTGTTAACTTGTACCATCGGTAATAAGTGGACATGAAGATGAAGCCGAGGTCATGCACGTTGCGGTCGTCTTTGCGATCTTCGAGCAGGCGAGAGTAATGCTCAGCCTTCTCTCTCCACCAATCATCTGAAGTCTGTTCATAGATCAGCCACATCATGCCGGGCAAGAAGCCGTCGCACCAGTGAGTCCACAGCTCTCCTGTATGACGCCACTTGCCGTTGACAGTATACATTGGAAAGTAATCAGGGGTCCTCTCGATTATCCCTTTCACCTGATGTTGAGCGAATTCAAAAGCATTCTCTAATTTGGTCAAGATAGATTGACCGGGATTATCCGATCTGTTTGTCATTATTATCCTGTAGCCTCCATTGTGGGATTGATTGGCTCAGCGTAAAATGTCTTATGGCCTGCAAAACATTACTTCAAGCAGGCCGAACGAGCAAGAGCAAATTTATCTCTTGCGCGACTTTGTTATATAGAAGGTAGAAGCTGGATGCTCGATTTTGCTATTCACATAGCCAGGGAAGCGGGGAAATTGCTGAGAGACAATCTGGGGCGCAAGATAGAGATAAATCATAAGAGTCGCATCGATCTAGTAACAGAGATAGACTTGGCCTCTGAGCAGCTTATCAAAGAGATGATTCAATCTCATTTTCCTAAGCATCAGATCCTTGCCGAAGAGGGCGGCGCGCAGGGCGGCCAGTCACAATACAAATGGATTATTGATCCACTCGATGGCACCACCAATTATGCTCATGGCTATCCCTGCTTTGCTGTCTCGATCGCCATCGAGAGAGCCGGAGAAGTGATTGCCGGAGTGGTTTATGATCCTATGCGCGACGAGCTTTTCGCAGCCGAGCGCGGCAGTGGAGCGACGCTCAATAACCGGCCCATTCATGTTTCAGATACCGATAAGTTATCGCAAGCTTTACTGGTGACCGGGTTCCCTTATGATATTAGGACAACAAAGCGTAATAATATTGATAACTTCATCAGTTTTATGATGAATGCTCAGGCGGTCCGCCGTGATGGCTCAGCATCACTGGATCTGTGTTATGTCGCTTGTGGCCGCTTTGATGGTTTCTGGGAGATAGGTCTCAATCCCTGGGATTCGGCTGCGGCGCATTTGATCATATTAGAAGCAGGGGGAGTTGTGACCAGATTCGATGGCAGCGAGTTCAGTATCTATGGCAATGAGACCCTGGCAACCAATGGACTTATTCATGCTGAGATGATGAACCAGTTGACCATTGGCTCAGCGGCGTTGAAATAGTAGGCGAACGTTATGATCATAGACATGCATATCCACACGATCTATTCAGGTGATTCTATTATCGCGCCGGAGGATCTCATTGAGCAGGCAGAGCAGTTGGGCCTGGATGGGATCTGCGTGACCGAACATGATTCTTATCAGGCATCTCAAGTGGCAGCCGAATTCGCCGAGGGGACAGACCTGCTGGTCCTGCGCGGCATTGAAATCTCGACCGATCTCGGACATATTCTGGTCTATGGGATCATGGATGATGATTGGAAGACCCTGGGGGAACCGAAGAGAATCGCTGCGCAGGAGCTGATCGATTACGCAAGATCGAGAGGCGCAGTTGCCATCCCTGCCCATCCCTTTGGGGGCGCCAGGCACAGCATTGGCGACGATCTATCCTCGCTTGCAGGAATCTTTGCTATCGAAGGTTACAACGGCGAGATTGAAGTGGAGGATAATTTGCGCGCTTGCGATCTTGCCGAAGAGTTGAACTTGAAAATCATCGGCGGAAGCGATGCCCATCGACTAGGTGAGATTGGAAGATGTGTAACTGTTTTTGAGCGTCACATAGAGACGCTGGAGCAACTGCTGGATGAACTTGGAGCAGGGAGATTCCAGGCCAAATATTTATAACCAGCCTGCCGTTTATCATTCAAGCCAATAGACAAAGAGACTGGCATTCCCGGTCAAGTGTTCTTATTTAGTACAAACATAGACAATATCTTGAGACTCGACAGAGGCTCCTGGTCTCAGTTCTACCCGATCTTTTCTGAATAAAATGCAAATTAGCCGGATTGCGCTTTACATCTGCGAATAATTTGTGTATTAAAAAAGTACTCAAGAGTTCAGTAGTGTTATAGTATAGCAGCACTACATTAAGTTTTAGCAGTTCTGCAAACAGAGTTTTTTGGTGAACTATCTTTTCTGCCCTGATAGCTGTTATTACCGACGGGGTCGGTGGAAAAAGAATCGAGTATTATGCAATCAATAATTAGATATAAAAACTTTTCGTGAGGTTAAATATGGCTACGGGCGCTTCTGCGATGAACACCCTGTTAGCAGACCTGCAAGATCTGGTCGATTCCGGGCGCATGGCACGCGCTGAGGATGTTGCCGCTGCGCTGGTTACCGAACCGCTGGTCGAGATCCTGCGCGCTGAAATTGATATCTATTTTGAAAGAATCGATAAAGCCAGCATGAAGCTTGAATCGTTGCGGAGAAATATCAATGACATAGGTTTGCTGGCCAGGTTTGCTCTTGCTGAGGGTGAGCTGTATTGGCGTAAGAACAGAGATGATGACTGTGCCGCGCGGTTTCAACTTGCGTACAGCCTCTACGATTTTCTTAACGATGACTTCGGTTTGGCCCGAGCCCATTATGGACTGGCTCGGATTGCAGCGAAGTACTCCCATTACAACGAAGCAGACGAGCATTTCGCTCAGGCGGTGAGGTTTCTGGAAGAGATAAGTCAGAACCGAAAAGACTATCTGCTGGGGCTGATCGGCCTTGCTCAGGGTGAGATGAAACACAGGCAAGGTAAGATAGATGAGGCTACCAATCTTCTGCTGGCGTCGGTGCAGATGCTGGGCAAGACCGATGCTGTCAGACACTACGCTGTAGCCAGGTGCGCTCTGGCTGCCCTCTACGTTGAAAGCGGCAGGTACGATATAGCGGCAGAATCCTGTGATGAGGCTATCCAGGTACTGAAGAGCTTCAATCTCAATAGAGAATTGATACCGGCGCTCTCTACCAGGGCAGAAGCGCAGATTGGCCTCAAACGTTATAGAGAGGCTGAAGCTGCTCTGGAAGAGGCCAGGGAACTTCTCAAAGCAAATCCCAATAAATCGCTCGAAGCGCGCGTGCTTACTCTGCTCTCGGATGTCTATATTAATACCAGCAGAGTTAAGGAAGCTGCTGCGATTGCGCAAAATGCGCTTGATATAGCAGATGTTGCAGGAAACAGTCTGCTCAGAATTCAAAGTCGCCTGCGCATAGGGCGCCTTCCCATTATTGATCGGCAGTTGCGCAAACAAGCCCTGGAACAGTCTCTGGAGATTGCAGAGTCTACCGGCAATCCATCGCTTAAAGCGGAAGTGCTAATTGCTTCGGCTGATTTCTACTTTGAGTTCGACCTGGCCAGAGGCAGAGAATATATCTCTCTGGCGACCCCATTCGTAGAAGCCAGCTTCAATGCAAGATTGCGCAATGAATTGAAGCGTGTGCAGGTGAAATCAGAGAGGATGCGCATCCGCCGCACCGAGCATGAACTGATCTTCGACGCTCGCTTCTTGCCCACCTGGGAAGAGGCCAAGCACGCGCTGGAGACTTTCCTGCTCAAGAACGCGCTCGACCAATCGCAAGGCAATTTGACAAGGGCAGGAGAGATACTCGATATCACAAAGGTTCACGTGCACACGAAGAAGAAGCAGCTCGGACTCTGACGGCTGTGCCTGAGCGGTAAGGTGTCATAATAGTCTTTTAATTGAGCGACCAGGTGATCTGCAGCCGGTTCAATTAGAGCTGGCTGCAGATTTTTATATGGAGTATAATCAATCATCAAATCAAGAAGACAATGATGGCAGACAATTCAAAGAGATTGGGATTGAGAGGAGAAGAGATGAGTATGTCTTCACAACCGAAACGCCACTACACTCTGGAAGAGTACCTGGCTCTTGAGCGCTCATCAGACGCCAGATACGAATACTGGGACGGCGAAATCTTCCTGATGAGCGGGGGCAGTTTCGATCATGAATTGATAATAAGCAATGTGCAGGACTCTTTGAGAAACCAGCTCAGAGACAGGAATTGCTATGTTCTCGGTCAGGGAATGCAGATCAAAGTGCCTGCTGCTCCTCCCTACCGCTACGCCGACGGAAGCGTTGTCTGCGGCAAGCGCGAGATCGAGAAGTTCAACAGCACTGATATGCTGCTCAACCCGGTATTGATATTTGAAGTGCTTTCGCCATCGACTGAAGGCTATGACAGGGGCGACAAGTTCAGGTGCTACAAATCGATTCCCAGTTTCCGCGAATATCTGCTCATAGCACAGGACAGGCCGCGCATCGAGCATTATGTCAAACAGACATTGAGAAGATGGGATTATGAGGATGTAGAAGGGCTTGAGTCAGAGATCCGTCTGCCTACAATAGAATGCACACTCCTGCTCAGCGATGTCTACAGAGGAGTTGACCGTTTATCTCAAATGGGATGATCCCCATCTTAATTGCCTGCTCATTAGAGTATTTGAGAACAGGTGTATCTGCTGCTTGTCGTGTGCTCACGAGAGAACTCAATCCAGGCCCCTGGCAATGCAATCCTGCGCTGTCCAACAAACTTCAGTTTGTTGTGTGCTCACGAAAGTACTCAATCCAGAGTTTGTCATGTGCTCACGAGAGAACTCAGTCCAAGCTTCTGGCAATACAATCTTGCGCCTGCTGAGCCAGCACCTTCGCTCGCAGCTTAATCTCTGATGGTTCTAACTCGCCTGAAGTAGGAGCAGCCATTATTGGTTTGTGATAGGTGATGGTTATGCGATTTGGTCGCGGCAACTTTTTGTGCGCCGGCCAGGCTTCGAATGCCCCTTTGATAGTCGTTGGGACAACCGCTGCGCCCGACTCTACAGCCAGGCGCATTCCCCCTGATTTAAATAGCATAAGGCGTCCATCTCTGCTGCGACCACCTTCGGGGAATATCATCAAGACTTTTCCCTCTTCAAGAAGCTGTCTCGCCCTGTTTGTAGCTCGCCGGTCTCCCCCTTCGAGTTTCACCGGGAATGCTCCAAGGAACTGGATCAACTGACTGAAGGCGGGTAGATCAAACAACCTATCCCAGGTCATAAAATAGACTCTCCTGTTTACAGGCACTGCAGCCAGCACCGGGTCTAAATAAGAGACGTGATTTGGCGCAATTATTACCGGCCCTGAAGAGGGAATGTTCTCCACACCATAGAACTTGATCTTGAAGAATATGCGACAGAGAAGGTGGATAATTGGGCGCAAAATATTTAAGATAATGAAGTCAGCTAACATGACAGTTGTTCTCTTATGAAAGAAGGCAGATAATCTATTTTGCCTTCAGCATCTTTTCTCTGCAAGGGAGCTTATGACTGAAACTGAATATCTATTGACCTGTCAGCAGTTCATTGAAAAGCTAAGGAATCGTCTGACTGATGAGGAGATTTACCAGGTGCGGGCGGCTTATGAGCTGGCCGAGCAAGCGCATCGCGGCCAGACGCGCGATGAAGGGACTCCTTATTTCAATCATCCAATAGGCGTGGCTCTTGTACTGATAGACGAGCTGGGAATCTCTTCAGCCGATATGATCTGCGCCGCGCTGCTTCACGATGTAGTTGAGGATAGCTCAATCACAGTTGATGATATAGCCCGACAGTTCAATCCGGCGGTCGCAACTCTTGTTGAGCTGCTGACGAAGCGTGACGGGGTTGATACTGCTTCATATTTACAGCGCATCGAAGAAGCTGCTTCGACAGGGGCCCTTGTTGTTAAGCTCTGCGATAGGCTCAATAACCTGCGCCACCTGCGCTACTCTCCGCGCCCACAAAAGAGAGTTAAATACCTCGAAGAGACCAGAAAACATTTCTTGCCATTGGCCAGGCGCGCCAGCGACCTGATTTATCGAGAGATGGAAACGGTTATCTTAGAGATGGCTTCTGAAAATCTATAACGAGCTCAATTTGCTCTTAACAATCTCGCTAACCATTTTGCCTTCGACTGACTGGCCTGCGAGCTTTGCCATCGTAGCCTTCATAACCGTTCCCATATCTTTAATTGACTTAGCGCCAGTCTCGCTTATTGCTGCATCAATAGTAGCTGCAATTTCGGCTTCGCTCAAAGCTGCTGGCAGGTACTCTTCGATGATCTTTATCTCTGCCAGCTCTTTCTCTGCCAGATCATTGCGATTGCCTTTCAGGTATTGTTCTGCTGAATCGCGTCGCTGTTTTACCAGCGTGTTGAGGGTTTTAATCACAGCCGCGTCATCCAGCTCTTTCATCTCATCGATCTCGCGGTTCTTGATCGCGCTCTTGATCATTCTCAGGGTGCTCAGGCGAAGTGCCTCCTTCTGCTTCATCGCCTCGACCATATCTTTATCTATTCTCTGTTTGAGTGACATCGCATTCCCTCTCAGAAAAAGTCCGACAAACTTTAGTTTATCGTGTGCTCATGAAAAGGATCAATGGCGAAAGCCGGCGACAAACTGAAGTTTGTCGAGCCTCACGCCAGTATCATTGTTTCTATCCCATTGCTGACGACATGAACTATACTGGAGATTGGCGGATTGCGCCAGAAGCTCGCCGGGGGCCCAACAAACTACGTCAAGGACAGATCTTCACTGATTACCTGCATGAGCGGAAGTTCGACAATAAAGCGGCTGCCTCGACCCGGCTCGCTCTCAACGCGAATCTGTCCGCTGTGAGCTTCAACTATCCATTGGCATATCGAGAGTCCCAGCCCGAAGCCTCCGGCATCGCCCAGGCTTGCATGGCTGTGGCGATAAAACCTTTCAAATATGTGTGGCAGATCCTGCGCCGAAATGCCGTAGCCGGTGTCGATCACTTCCAAAATAGCAATCGAGTTGTCTTTAGATAAGCGCAGACGGACGCTGCCGCCTTCAGGTGTATATTTAATCGCGTTATCGAGCAAGTTGAGAATCAATTGTTTCAGCCTCTTCGCATCTCCCTGCACGACCAGAGATCCTTTGTCAATTACCCGATCAAGGCTCATCTGCAATCCCTTTGCTTGGGCAAGAGGCGAAGTATAGTTGTATATCTCCTGGCAGAGCGCGTCAAGGGCTACCGGCGCGCGTGCGATAGTGACTTCGCCTGAATCAGACCGCGCCAGGGTGAGCAGATCGTCAACCAGTCGGGAGAGTCTGACTATCTCTTCCAGTGCGCTTGCCAGGGTCTGCCGGTACTGTTCAGGCGTTCGCTCGTGTCTGAGAGCGACTTCAATATCGCCGCGAATAACTGCCAGCGGGGTGCGCAATTCATGCGAAGCGTCGGCAGTAAACTGGCGCTGGCGCTCGAAAGCGCTTTCAAGCCTGGCGATCATCTCGTTGAATACCGCCGCCAATCTGCCTATCTCGTCGTTGGTGGCAGGGTCCTCTACTCGCTCTTTAAGATTGCCTGCGCCGATATTGCGCGCTGCTTTTGTCAGTCTATCAACCGGATGGAGCGCCTTGTTGGCCAGAAAATAACCGCCAAATCCTGAGAGCAACAGAGCCAGGGGCACCGAGATCAACAGCACTCGCAATATTCTCTGCTGAGCATATTGCAGGTCTCGCAATGACTGGCCAACGCGGATGAAATAGTCAACCTCGCCGCCTTTATCCTTTATCGGCCAGGTGATGACGCGAACCATCTCATCATTATTGATGCTGGCTGTCTCGATCTGGGGCCCCTGTCGCAGAGCCTGGCTTAGGATACTCATATCAACGGGGACCTGGCGCTCTTCCTCATCTCTGATTTGATCCAGTATTCTGCCGTCGGTCTCGACTATCTGGACAAATTTAGGCGCGAACACAGGCCCATTATACGGCTCATTGATTGGCTCTCCCGATTGCAGTTGCATCTCGATCCGCTTTGCGATCTGATTCAATGACGTGTCGATGGTCTTCAGCAGACTGCGAGAGAGATAGAAGTAGATGGCCGATCCAATTACCGCCAGCACAAGCGCGACAACAGCAATGTGCCAGAGGACAAGTTTGAGTCTCAAGGAAAGCATAATCGTTCGATCATGAGTTTTGCGATTGCTCCGCCGGGACCTTCATAACGTATCCCGCTCCGCGCACTGTGTGGATGAGTTTAGGCTCGAAGTTGCGATCAATCTTGTTGCGCAGATAGTTGATATAGACATCGATAACATTGGTGAAAGTATCAAAGGTCTCATCCCAGACCTTCTCTGAAAGTATCGTGCGCGACAGAACTTGATTAGGGCGGCGCATGAAGCATTCGAGCAGCGCGTACTCTTTGGCCGTAAGCTGTATCTCGCGGCCGGCGCGGGTAACGCGGCGGGTAATAGGATCGAGCGTCAGGTCTGCTACTTGCAGCACCATATTCACTTCACCGCGACCGCGCCGTTGCAGCGCGCGCAAGCGGGCAAGTAGCTCGGCAAAAGCGAATGGCTTGGTGATGTAATCGTCAGCGCCTGTGTCGAGGCCCTTTACCTTCATATCTACCGAATCGCGCGCTGTCAGCATCAATATCGGAGTCGATATTTGGCGGTCTCGCAGTTGGCGGCAGATTTCAAGCCCGTTGAGCTTAGGTAGAGTTATATCCAACACAATCGCATCATAAATATTCAGAGAGCCTTGAAACAGCCCCTCCTCGCCATCAACGGCTACATCAACTGCCCATCCTTCTTCCTCCAGCCCGCGCTTGAGGAACGACGCCATCTTGGGTTCATCTTCAACTACAAGTATACGCATAGGTCACATCCTGGCAACTTTTAATAACTCTGCGTGACCCTTAGCCTGCCGGGTCACGGTTGATTATCCTCTATTTTGACTCGCGATTAAAGGCGCTGGCGCGAGCAAGCGTTCGACCAGTCAACCGTTGGATTTCCGCGGGGCCGGATAAGTTGCGGACGGATCGGCGCAAGAATGCCATAGAGTCCAGCTGAACAGGCTATAATAGTCAGGAATAATAGAGAGGATGGTCCCTTACAATGAACGATGATATTCGCAAGCTGTTTCCAGTGACCCGAAAGTACATCTATCTCAATCACGCCGCTGTCTCTCCCCTGGCGCTGCCTGTAGTCGAAGCAATGCATGGCATAATCAAAGATGTCTCCGATAACGGCGTGGTCAATTATCAGCACTGGCTTAAAAGATACATGGAAGTCAGGGCAATGGTAGCGCAACTTGTCAATGCCAGGCCGGAGCAGATAACTTTCATGCGCAATACATCTGATGGGCTGTCGGCAATTGCCAATGGCTACGACTGGCGCGCTGGCGACAACCTGGTCACTTGCAACGTAGAGTTTCCGGCGAATATCTATCCCTGGCTGCGACTCAAGGCCGAGGTCGGAATTGAAGTCAGAATGGCAGAAGAGCGAGACACGCGAATTGATATAGATGAGATGTTGTCGCTGGTTGACGAGCGCACGCGGATGATCAGCATAAGTTTTGTCGAGTTCGCCAGCGGTTTCCGTTTCGATTTAGCGCGGATTGGCAAATTTTGCCGGGAGCGCGAGATACTCTTCGTCGTAGATGCCATTCAGGGCCTGGGGGCCCTCAGCCTCAATGTTGAGCGAGACTGTATTGATGCCTTTGCCGCCGATTCTCATAAATGGCTGCTCGGCACTGAGGGCGTAGGGGTCTTTTATATCTCTGATCGCGCCCTTGAGCTGATCAAGCCTACAGTCGTCGGATGGATGTCGGTCAATGACTGGGAGAACTACCTTGACTACAGACTGAATTATCGTCCGGGCGCTCTGCGTTTCGAGTGTGGGACCCCGAATACGGTGGGGATCTACGGCCTGGGAGGCGCGCTTGAGATGATCCTCGGCGTTGGCATAGAGAAGATCGAGAGCTACTTGATTGAGCTTGGGGACTATCTCTGTGAAGGCTTGCAGAGCAAAGGCTACACGGTGGTAAGCTCGCGCCGCGATGGCGAGAAGTCCGCTATAATTTGCTGCGCTCATCAGAAACATTCTCCGGCATCGCTTTATCATAGATTGAAGGCGCAAAACGTAATCTGCGCGCCGCGCTGTGGCCGACTGCGCATATCTCCGCATTTTTATAACACGAAGGATGAAATAGATACTCTGCTCGATCTTCTGCCTGAATAATGACTTGAGGGGTTGAACGCTTGGTCGAGCAGATTGGCATACGTCTTTCTCACAATCACAAGATACAAGCTGCTGCTTGAAGATTGGCGCGGATATTTGATCGCCGGCTTTTCGCCGGTCTGGATAGCCAATCAGTATATGAGCCTCTATGGCCGACTCCGACTGGACATAAAGAGAGAGCGGGTAGAGATAGAAGAGATCCAGAATAAAGAGCAAGATTGATTATGGCATTCTCTTTGCAACTAGATGAGTGAAGGTGATTTTGCGCTTCCGGATGAACCGAAGACAAACATTTCAACAGATCCCCGACAGGGTGACTGTACTAAAGTGTTTCAGAAATTGATTTGGAGCTACACCCTCTGACAGTCAGGGGAGATTCTTAACAAGGAGATAAATTATGAACAAAGGGTTGACTCTGATTAGTGGTATCGGCCTCGGAGCCGGGCTCATGTACATCTTAGATCCCGATAAGGGAAACAGGCGCCGAGCATTGGCGCGCGACAAAGTAATGAGAGCATTGAACAAGAGCGGCGATGCAGTGGGTGCGACCTCGCGCGATATTGTTCACAGGATGCGCGGACTGTTTGCAGAGATGAAGCACCTGTTGAAGAGCGAAGAAGCGGAGACGGATGTATTGCTAGCGCGTCTTCGATCAAAAATGGGGCGAGTTGTCTCTCATCCAGGTTCAATCAACATCACAGTCAAGCAAGGGCGAGTGACATTGAGCGGGCCGATACTGGCAAATGAAGTTGATGATCTGCTCAAGTGTGTCTCCAAAGTGCGTGGTGTGACCGGTATTGAGACTCAACTTGAGGTGCATAAAGAGGCAGGAGATATACCTGGATTGCAAGGCGGAGTAGATAGACCCGGCTACCGCTTTGAGCTGATTCAGACAAACTGGTCGCCTACAGTGCGGTTGCTTGTCGGCGCTGCCGGCAGCGCGCTGGCATTCTATGGAGTGAAGCGGCAGGACCCCATTGGCTCAGTTTTGGGAATACTAGGAATTGGCATGCTTGCGCGAGGACTGACCAACATGGAGGTGAAGCGGCTCATCGGTGTCGGCGCGGGCCGCCGGGCTGTGGACATTCAGAAGAACATCAATATTGCAGCGCCAGTTGAATATGTCTTCGATTTCTGGAGACACTTTGAAAACTTCCCGCGCTTTATGACCAATGTGCGTGAGGTCAGAGACCTCGGCGAAGGCCGCTCTCACTGGGTTGTTGCGGGGCCCGCAGGGGTGCCAGTCAAATGGGATGCAGTAGTTACCAGGATGATTCCTAATGAGCTACTGGCCTGGAAGACTGAAGAGAACCCGCTGGTTGAACACGCTGGAATAGTGCGCTTTATGCCTAATGCTGATGGCAGCACCAACATTGATGTAAAGCTGTCCTATAACCCGATAGCAGGAGCCATTGGTCACGTGGTGGCGACACTGTTCGGCGCCGATGCGAAGACCGAGATGGATCAAGACCTGATGCGGATGAAGTCTCTCATTGAGACAGGAATCCCTCCCCATGATGCAGCCGAGAGGGGCCCAATCCCACAGATGCGTGAAGCGACCGCTCGCTAAATCGAACCAACATAGATAGGGACAGATAGGATCCACTGCCGCAGACATAGAGAGGAGCCGCCCTCAAGACGGTTTCTCTGTGCTACGGCGGCGTGCGGCGGTGGTGAAATTCTTTGTCCCATTCTTGCGTGCTCCAATTTAGAAAGGTTTTTAATCTCAATTCTATAAATAGGTCGCTCCTACCGGAGCTATAGACCTTAAGAGAAAGATCAGAGTCAGTTCGGGCGGTTTTGCGGGCGCAAGAACTTAGGGCGGTTTTGAGGCCAAATACTTCGGGCGTGCAACGCCCTCAAAACCGCCCGAAGTATTTGGCCGCAAAACAGTTCTATTTTTAATTTGTTTTGAGGGCGCCCGCCGCCCGAACCCACCAGCAGCACAATTGTGGTGCTCGGCGCTAGGTTACTTCGCTTAACTTGATAAATTTTCTTTCCCGATGGTACTTTGACACTGCAATAAAATAGCTATAGACCTCAAGGATTGCAGTCGGTTCGGGCGTGCAACGCCCTCAAAACAATTCTAAAAATAATTTGCGGGCGCAAGAACTTAGGGCGGTTTTGAGGCCAAATACTTCGGGCGTGCAACGCCCTCAAAACCGCCCGAAGTATTTGGCCGCAAAACAGTTCTATTTTTAATTTGTTTTGAGGGCGTCCGCCGCTCGAACCGAGAAATCTTTTTCTTATGTTGCAGGCGCAAAATTATTAGGGTTGATAGGGCGTCCATCGAGGTTACCGCAGTAATCGAAATAGCAGCAGATGTTGCAGGCGCAAAATTATTGGGGTTTGGACCCCAGGCTATGTCACTCGCCTGATCTGAATGGCGTCTGATTTGACAAAGGATTACCATCAGAAGATAATTTAAATTCTGTGCTGAGGCACGGAAATTCAGTTGGAGATAACAATGTCTGTTGAAGCTCAGCTAGAAAAGAACGTTATCACCACCAAGCTCAGTGAAGTGATTAAATGGGCCCGCAAGAATTCGCTCTGGCCGATGCCATTCGGCACCGCCTGCTGCGCAATTGAGTTCATGGGGGTCATTTCAGCGCATTACGACATGGCTCGATTCGGCGCCGAAGTTGTGCGCTTCTCGCCGCGCCAATCCGATCTTCTAATAGTTGCAGGAACGGTCACAGACAAGATGGGGCCGGTCCTGAAGCGCATCTACGATCAGATGCCGGAGCCGAAGTGGGTCATTGCAATGGGCGTGTGCGCCTCTTCCGGCGGGTTCTACCGCGCTTATCACGTGATGCAAGGCATTGACGAAATTATCCCTGTCGATGTCTATATCCCCGGCTGCCCGCCGCCGCCTGAAGCCATTCTCGACGCTCTGATTAAATTGCAGAAGAAGATAGAGGGGACTCCGCTCTCGGCAGCGGAACTGGAAGAAGAGCAGCGCGCGCTTCATCCTCCGGAGATCGATGCCAGCGTTACTCAGCTCTCGCCTCCTTCTCCGGCGTTGCTGGAAGGGACCGGAGTTGAGCCCGATCCGCAAAAGCCGGTATTGAAGCGGCTCCGCGAGCTGTTTCCTGATGCAATTACTAAAGCCGAAGATTTTCGCGGCGATCTGTCTGTCACTATCAAGCGCGAACGGTTGCTTGAAGTTTGCCGCGCCCTGAGAGACGATCCGGCGCTCGATTTCAACTTCTTGATGGATGTTGCCGGAGTCGATTATTACACTCGCCAGCCCGATCGCTTCGAGTCGGTCTATCATCTCTATTCTCTCGATAAGCAACATCGTTTGCGATTGAAAGTGCCTGTGCCCGAATCCGATCCGACGGTCGATTCAGTCGTCAGCGTCTGGAGAGGCGCGAACTGGCACGAGCGCGAAGCGTTCGATATGTTTGGGATCAAATACAATGGACATCCTGATCTGAGGAAGATTCTCACCCACAACAAATTCCTGGGCTATGCTCTGAGAAAAGATCACGATCCGGGAAAGCGTTACCTGCTCAAAGAGAATGACGCCACTACACTTGCCGATGTGCCGTCGGAATGGCCGCGCCAGGACAAGATCATAGCTGAACCGAAGATCATCAATATCGGCCCATCGCATCCGGCCACTCACGGAGTCTTTCGCATCAGCGCGCTGCTCGATGGCGAAACCATAGTTGATTCCGATGTTGAGATCGGCTACATGCATCGCTGCTTCGAGAAGATGAGCGAGACCCATTTCTATCAGCAGGTGATGCCTTACACCGATCGGCTCAACTATGTCTCCGCTTTCTTAAATAACGTAGGCTATTGCATTGCGGTTGAGAAGCTGCTCGGCATTGAGGTTCCCAGGCGCGCTCAGTACCTGCGTGTGATACTGGGCGAATTCAGCAGGATAATGGACCATCTGGTCTGCATTACTACCAATGTAGTGGATCTGGGGGCAATCACCGCTTTCTGGTACGGTTTCCGACCGCGCGAAGAGATCTACGATCTGCTTGAGAGCTGCTGCGGCGCTCGGCTTACGGTCAGCTACGGGCGCATCGGCGGCGTTGCCGATGATATTCCGCCGGGGTTCAAAGAGAAGGCGGTCGAAGTGCTCAAACATACAGAAGAGTTCGTCAATGATCTCGATAGGTTATTAAGCCGCAATCGAATCTTCCGCGACCGCACTCGCCACGTAGGAGCTATCTCGAAGCAGGATGCTATTGAATGGGGCTTCACCGGGCCGTGCCTGCGCGCTGCTGGGGTCCCTTATGACATCCGCAAAGATCACCCTTACAGCGGCTACGAAGACTTCGACTTCGATATCCCTGTGGGCGCCAATGGCGATACTTATGACCGCTACCTGGTGCGAATGGAAGAGATTCGCCAGAGCATGAGAATTATCTATCAGGCTCTGGAAGGATTGCCCGAAGGCCCCATCGCAGTCGATGATCGGCGCATTACGCTGCCGCCCAAGCAAGGCGTCTACTCGAACATTGAAGACCTGATGAACCACTTCAAGCTCATTATGCACGGCATTCTGCCGCCGGTGGGCGAGGTCTATTCTTATACTGAAGCGGCCAACGGCGAGCTTGGATTCTATATCATCAGCGATGGCACGGCCAGGCCCTACCGCATCAAGTGCCGCGCGCCCTGTTTTGCCATCTTTCAGGCTTTCTCGGAGATGGTTGAAGGCGGCATGATCTCGGATGCTATTGCTGTGTTGGGGAGCCTTAACATCGTTGCAGGAGAGTTGGAGAGATGATCCAGTTTTCAGAGAAGGCAAAAGCAGAATTTGACGAGCTTATCAAGCATTATCCCGATAAGCAGGCCGCGCTGTTGCCGGTGCTCTATCTGGCGCAAAGCGAGTTTGGCTACATCTCGCCTGAAGTAACTGACTACCTGGCAGGGCTCATGGATCTCTCCTCTGCCCAGATCTATTCTGTCGCCAGCTTCTATCCGATGTTTCACAAGCGTCCGCCGGGCAAGTATCATATTGTCGTCTGTCGCAACATCACTTGTTCGATGATGGGCTCGGAAGAGATCATTGATTATATTCGCAGCCGTCTGGGCATCGAAGTGGGCGAGACTACGCCTGATGGGCGCTTCACGCTTGATTTGATCGAATGTCTGGCCTCTTGCGACACCGCGCCAACCATGCAGATCAATAACCGCTACCACGAAGAGTTGACAGTCGAGAAGGTAAAGGAGATCCTGGATAAATTAGAAAGCTCATGAAAGTCCTCCTGAGAAATACAGACAAACCGGATCAGCACAAGCTGGAGAAATATCGTGAGCGTGGGGGGTACCGCGCGCTGGAGAAGGCGCTGGCGATGGAGCCGGCTCAGGTTATAGATGAAGTGAAACGCTCAGGCTTGCGCGGGCGCGGCGGCGCCGGGTTCCCCACCGGAGTAAAATGGAGTTTTGTGCCGCGCAATACCGGCAAACCCACTTATTTGCTGTGCAACGCCGATGAGAGCGAGCCGGGCACATTTAAAGATCGCTTCCTGATGGAGCGCGATCCTCATCTGATGCTCGAAGGCATGATCATTGCCGCTTATGCGCTCGATTGCCATTTAAGTTATATCTACATTCGCGGCGAGTTCGAGTACATTGCTCAGATACTCGAGCGGGCCATTAAAGAGGCGCGCGATGCCGGGCTGCTCGGTCCAAGCGTGATGGGGCGCGATTACAGCCTCGATATTTATGTCCATCGCGGCGCAGGGGCCTACATCTGCGGCGAGGAGACGGCGTTGATCGAATCGCTTGAAGGCGGGCGCGGCTACCCTCGCCTCAAACCCCCTTTCCCCGCCGTCTCAGGATTTATGCGCTCTCCCACAGTCGTGAATAATGTCGAGACTCTGTGCGCTGTGCCCTGGATAATCGAGAATGGCGCAGACAAGTATGCGGCTATGGGCACAGAGAAGAGCAAGGGGACCAAACTCTTCTCGGTGAGCGGCAGCGTCAATCGTCCAGGCACCTATGAAGTCGAGCTGGGTTATCCGTTCAAGAAGTTTCTTGAAGAAGAATGCGGCGGGATAAAAGACGGGCGCAAACTCAAAGCTGTGGTCCCCGGCGGTTCGTCGGTCCCTGTGCTCACTGCTGAAGAGTGCGAAGATCTGCTGCTCGATTATGAGTCAATAGCGGCAAAAGGATCGATGCTCGGTTCAGGCGGGATGATCATCTTTGACGAGACGGTGAAGATGCCGGAAGTTCTGGCAGTCTTCGCCGATTTTTATGCCGAAGAGTCTTGCGGGCAATGCACCCCTTGCCGCGAGGGGACCGGGCTGGCTTCACGCATAATGCACAGAATTCTCCAAGGGCAAGGGCGCAAGGCGGACCTGGACAATCTGCTGCGAATCGCAACGATGATGGAAGGCAAGACCATCTGCCCGCTCGCCGATGCCGATGTAGCACCGATCCGCAGCTTCATCACCAAGTTCAGAAGCGAGTTTGAAGAGAGGGTGTCCTGAAGATGGCATTTGAAAATTTGACGCCACAACAGCTCAAAGAGAGATTGGACAGCGGCGAAAAGCTTCGCCTGATAGATGTACGAGAGCCCTGGGAGTACAACTACAATCGCATTGAAGGCGCAGAGCTGTTTCCTATGAGCGAGATTAGCCGCTGGTACAATCAGCTCGACCCGGATGAAGAGTATGTTGTTTACTGTCATCACGGGATGAGGAGCATGCAGGTCTGCCAGTTCTTGCTTCAGAGTGGTTTTGAGAACGTAAAGAATTTGATGGGCGGCATAGATGCCTGGTCTGATGTTGATCCAGCCGTTCCTAGATACTGATGATGGTTGGATACAGTGAAGAACACAAGCAAATTTATCCGGCAGAATATCTGCGGGGCATAGAGCTATTTAATAATGAGGAATACTTCGAGAGCCACGAAGCCTGGGAAGATATATGGGTGACAACCACGGGGCGGGTGAGGACCTTCTACCAGGGGCTCATCCAGGCAGCCGTTGCTCTCTGCCACTATGAGCGAGGGAATCTCAGAGGGGCGCTCAGATTATATAAGGCAGCTATAGAGAAGCTGGAAGGTTTTCAACCCGAATTTATGTCGCTCAATGTGAGCGACTTTATAAAGCAGTTGGAAGAGTTCTTTAAAGATGTGAGCCTGGAATCAGAAGGAGAGAAGAAAACTGCGCCCAGGATAGAGATGATTGCTACGGCAGATGAGGTGAAGGGATAACTGCAAGAATTGGTCGTTGATATGAGCGAACTGATGCAAACAGCACAGCCATTAACAGATACCTGACCTGAAGCGGCAGAGCTGCAAATCGCGCTCTTTCGCCAGGCTCCGGTCGCCAGGCGCATCCGATTGCTGCGCTCGCACAGCCGCACGGTCATTGAACTGTCCCGGTGAGCAATTCAACAATCACGCGCAGCGGAAGATAAAATGGAAGGGCCCCTTGCTTTCGTTGCGCTCAACTACAGCGCGGCGCTGGCCGAGCAGGTCAAAGATTATTTGCGCAGACAACATACAGCTAGGTCTTTCCGACTTGCTTGAGCGCGCGCTCGCTGAAGCGGCAATCAGCCGTCGATAAAGGGGACATTGCAGATTACGGGGATTGAAGATGCCTAAAGTTACTATCAACGGTAAAGAGGTTGAAGTGGAACCGGGGACAACGATAATGCTTGCCGCGCAGAAGCTCGGCATAAATATACCGCATTACTGCTGGCATCCTGATCTGTCAATCGCCGGCAACTGTCGCATGTGCCTGGTGCATGTTGAAAAGATGCCCAAACTGGTCACTGCTTGCTCTACGCCTGTGGCCGACGGCATGGTTGTGACTACCGACAGCCCGCAGGTAAAGGAAGGGGTGCGCGGAGTGCTTGAGCTGATGCTCGTCAATCATCCCATCGATTGCCCCGTTTGCGATCAAGCCGGCGAGTGCGGATTGCAAGATTACTACATGACCTACGGATTGCACGACAGCCACGTATCGCTTGAAGAGAAGGTGCGCAAACGCAAAGTGATCGATCTCGGACCGATGGTGGTGCTGGATACCGAGCGGTGCATCCTGTGCTCGCGCTGCATACGCTTCCAGGAAGAGGTTTCAGGCGCGCGCGAGCTTCAGTTCTTCGGGCGCGGCGATCACGTGGAGATCGGCACATTTCAAGATAGACCTTTGACCGATCCTTATTCGGGAAATGTAGTTGACATTTGCCCGGTGGGGGCGCTGACGAGCAAAGACTTTCGTTTCAAGATGCGAGTCTGGTTCCTCAAGAGCAATGATTCCATCTGTCCGGGATGCAGCACCGGCTGCAATCTGCGCGTAGATCACCGAAATGGGATCATCTATCGTCTCATTCCCCGCCGCAATGTCGATGTCAATGCAAGCTGGCTGTGCGATGAAGGGCGCATGAGCTTCAAATCGCTGGGCCGGGGCAAGCGATTGGTTAAAACCATGGTCAGGCAGAACGGCAAGGGCCTGGTCGAAGTCAACCGTAAAGATGCTTACCTTGAAGTTGTGCGCAATCTGGAGAATATCTCTAATCAGCGCGGCCCGAACTCTATCGCCGCCATAGCTTCTGCGATGGCGACTAATGAAACGCTCTACCTGTTCAAGCGATTCATGCAAGAGGTCGTAGGCAGCTCGCTTATAGATTTCCGCACTGATGATTCATATAAGCTGGTGAGGGAGCGGGAAGACAAAGTGCTCAGACGCCTTGATAAACATCCCAACTCTCAGGGGGCCCTCGATCTCGGCCTGGTCAGTGAGGAGCTGGGGGGCCTTGCCGGAGCAATCGAAGCGGCGAAGGCAGGGAAGATCCGCGCTCTGGTGATGCTCTTCATCCCGCAGATGGTCAGGGAAGAAAGCGCTCAGGTTTACCAGGCCATCTCGGAGCTTTTGACTCTGGTAGAGTTCAGCGCCGTGTTGACCACTCACGAGATAGAAGCGTTTGCCGGAGCAGATGTTTTGTTGCCTGTTGCTGCCTGGTCTGAGGAAGATGGGACGTACACTAACTATGATCGTCGCGTGCAATTGCTCAACCGGGCGATCTTGCCTCCGGGGGATGCTCGCGCCGGATGGGAAGTGTTTGCAACTCTGGCGAGGATTTCAGGCAAAGATCTGGGATTTGAGCATGCCGGTGATGTGTTTGCCCGCCTGGCTGCGGAAACGCCCGGCTATAACGGCTTGACGCATGCGGCAGTAGGCAAACTGGGAGTTAAATTGCAGCAAAAGGCTATTGGGGGATCATAATGTTTGCGAAGGTCAAAAGAGAGAGAAGAGTTATAAACGTCACCGAAATCCAGGAAGCCAGAGGCGAACCGGGGGCCCTGGAGACGCTAAAAGGAATGGGCGTCACGCTCAAGCACCTGATAAACCGCGCCAGAGGCGACGATCCGACTATCTATTATCCCGAAGAGCGCCGTCCCTACTCAGGCCGTTTTCGCGGCGCGCACATATTGACTACGCGAGAAGACGGCAGTCCTAAGTGCGTCGCCTGCTATTTGTGCGCCACTGCTTGCCCGGCAGACTGCATCTATATTGAAGCGGCAGAGAGCCCCGATCCGATGATAGAGAAATATCCGGCGGTCTTTAATATCGATCTGCTGCGCTGCGTCTACTGCGGCTATTGCGTTGATGCCTGCCCTGAAGAGGCAATTATCATGAGCCGGGAATATGATATTGCCGCCTACACGCGCGAAGAGACGGTTTATAACAAAGAGAAGCTGATGAGGCGACCGCAAATAGCGCAGAGCGGCCTTGGCTACAGACCGATTAAGATAGACGAGTATAGAAAGGGATAGCGAAAGGAGTTTGTTCCTGTAAATATTTCGGTGCTGAGAGAGGCTGAGATAGCAGAGCGGAGCCGGCGTCAGTTGCGGGCGGCGGCTTTCGGACACACTCTCAGAGTAAGCAGGAGATGATCTACCGGGAGAAAATCATCAGCGCGCTGGAATCAAAGAAAAGAGATTTCTTTGAGTTCGATCATGCCTTTCAAGATGAATCAGCTATCTATCATCAGGCGCTGGATAAACTCGCCCAGGTGACCGGCTATGATCTGCTTCAGAAGCTAAATTCAGAAGAGACGCCTTCGCCGGGCGCGCTTCCAACCAGAGAGTTTGATAACGCGCGCAGTCTTGTGATCCCTTTTCACCAACAATGGAACAATCACAAAGAGGCGCGCGATTGGGCCTATAAGACTCTTCTCAATAAGACCACATTCGCCGTTGATGGCAGCCAGATCATGCCGACAAAGAATTTATCTGTGCCGGTGGCCGCCGTGCAGATCGGCTGGTTTGAAAACCCTCACAAGCCGGAAGGCCACTACGTCAAAGACGCTCACTTCGAGATACTGACCCCTAAAGATCTGACCGTGGGAACCGGCGCCGAACGCCAGGTCTCAGATCAACAGGTCAATTTCAGGAGATTCGATCTGGAGGTCAATAAGCTCTGCGAATACATGAAGAGCAAGGCGCAAGGCGCAAACTCCAACGAGCTTAAAAGTAGCGAGCTTCCTCCGGTGCTCTTTTTTGATAGTTCGATAGTCATCTCATTTGCTGAGCGGATGCACGAAGAGCCGCGGGCGCATTATGTCAATCGCATCTTGCAGCTGCTCAAAACCAGCGAAGAGACTCAGGTGCCGGTCATCGGCTACATTGATACCAGTTACGCGCGCGACATAACCAACATGCTGCAATTCTTTTTCAACCTGCCGCATTCGGAGAAGATTCACGATGCTCACCTGTTGCAGGAGCGAATGCGGTGGGGCGACCGCACGCCATTCTTCATCTGCGCCCGCGAGGGGGTACTTGATTACTTCGGCGATTTCCGCCGCCGAGTCGGGTTTGTATATCTAAAGACCAACAGCAACCTTCCGCCTACAAGGCTCGATCTTCCGCTCTGGATCTATGAGAGGGGCCTGCTTGATGAGATCAGCGATGTAGTCCGCGCCGAAGTGATTGTTGGAAATGGCTACCCTTATGCGATAGAGACTGCTGATGCAGCTACGGTAATCACCATGCAAGATAGAGAGAGTTTCTACCGCATCTTTCAGGAATTTGCCGAAAAGCAGAAGATGAAGTTGCGCATCTCGCGCAAAGCTATCAGCAAAGAGCGGAGACGCTGATAAGTATTCTGTTGATTCTCTCTCTCAGCATTAGTGCCATAATAGCGCGCCAGGAAACTAGAAAGTAATCCAACTCAATACAGGTTTTGAAGCCATCGGGACAGGCTCTAACGGCGCAGGATCATGGCCGATGCCTTCTTGTGATCCGTTGCTCCCCATAGAGCTATGTCCGGGTGAATTCATATCTTAAGGAGGAAAAAAATGGTCAAAACAAAACCACTCGTTAAACTGCGGAACATTGTTTCTGCATAGATGGTCGCCGACCTGGGAAGATTGGAGGATAAGTTCTTTCAATTAGAACAGGCTCTGTATCTCAACCGTCTGGATGAAGCCGAGCAGTTGCTATCAGAGATCGAATCACTGGAGGATCTGTCTGTCCCCCAGGCGACCGCGCTGGCGCTGGCAAAAGCAGAGTACAGTTACTGGCGCGTTCGCTATGAAGAGGCGCAAGAGCATTTCGAGGGCGCGTTCTACTTGAGTAAGGCGCGATTGAATGCCCCCTTCCTAATGGCTCGCGCCTACTATGGACTGGCAAGAGTCGAAAGAAAGAGGTCACACTACGAGGCGGCAATCGAGCTATTGAATAAGGCAAGCGATAAGCTCAGGGGCCTCACCGGAGCAAAAGTCAAATACCTTGATGCCTTGATCAGACTTAACTTCGGCATTATCGAAGACTATCTTGGAAATTCGACTCAGGCGGAACAGCTATTGTCGAAGGTGGTCAGGGACCTCAAGGCAATCGAAGGGGGACGCTTCTATGGGATAGCTCTCAATAGTCTCGGCATCACGCTGGTGGATCAGGGAAGGTATGAAGAGGCGTTATCTCTCTGCATGAAAGCGACCGATATATTCAGCCAGAACGCGATCCTGGAAGACCTTGCTCACTCAAGATACCATACCGCTTTTGTGCTCATTCGCCTCAAGCGATACCAGGAGGCTGAGAAGATACTGCTCGATTGCCTGGAGCTGGACAGGCGATTGGGCGATCCTGCGCGAGAGAGCCTCTCGCTTGGCCTGTTAGCAGAATTGTCTCTGGAACGAGGGGACTATTTGCAATCGCTGCGGCTGGCCGAACAATCGGTAGAGATCGGAGAATTATCTCACAACAACTACGTGCTTGCCGAGGCCCTTATCGCTCTGGGAAGGGCCCTTGCTTTTCAGGACAGGACCGGAGCTATAACCGCTCTACAACGGGCGCTGGAGATTGCGACAGCAGAAGGCGAGAAGAGAGAGCAGATCCAGGCGTATGTCTACCTGGCAGATATAACCAGTGGTATGGACCGGTTTCAGGCAAACCAGTACCTGGAGTCGGCAGTAAAGCTGCTGGAGGTTTGCCCTGACAAACACATGGAATCTGAAGTGGAGAATGTGAGAAAGAAATTCGATCATAATCCCATTGAAATCAGCGATGACAAGTTGACCATTTACAGGGATCGATTGCCCAACTGGAGGACAGCCAAGCGCAGTGTGGAGATTTTCTTGCTCAAAACGGCGCTGAAACGGACAAATTACAGTGGGACGGAGACGGCCAGATTGTTGAAGATATCTAAAGCGACTGTGACAGAGAAAAGATGTCTTTATAAGATTTGAATGTCTCTGAACCTCGACCGGCGCTGGCTTACTGGCTTCCTGGTAAGTCTTTTTTGCGCTTTAATTTGGCAACAGTCCGAACCGAATCCACAATCGGTTTGGCAATCCAAATCAGACAAAGGAGACTACAACTATGAAGTCAGTAAGAACGATTCTTTTGATCTTTGCGCTTGCGTTTTTCAGCCCTGTCTTTGCTCAGAGCGGTAGTGATTGAGGCCATGGCCATGGCGGGATGAGCCCGACCGTAGAGGTTGAGCTTGAGACTGAGCCTGTTACTGTTGCTCCTATTGCTGCTCTTTCAGATGGTGATCTGTCCGGCAGTGATGTGATGTTGCTTCACTTCTGGACGGTGAGACTGCTTCTGGCTGAGATCGGCATTGTGCTGTAGAGAGGCCGCAGCAGTCACTAACATAGCATCCCGCAAACTTGATGTTGACGCATCAATTTGCGGGATGCTTATCAGCCTTTCAAAAACCTGGGGTCGCTATAGTTTTAAGAAAAATAGCTTCTCGGTTCGGGCGCCCGTGCGCCCTCAAAACAATTTTATTTTTGAACTGTTTTGAGGGAGCGAGTACGGCAACATCCGCAGCCGCGAGACTCTCCCCTCAAAACAGTTTTATATTTAACTTGTTTTGAGGGCGCTTGGCGCCCGAACCAGAAGAGGGCCCCTGAAACGCCGCGAAACATTAACAGCCTATCTCTAAACCTTGACTCTCCCCTTTACTCATGCTGGTCTGGGGAGATTTAGAGATAAGTTATAAATTGAGCCACAGAAGATTGGTATGCTGTACCTCTTCGTCCTGTAGGGACTGATGACAGTAGCCCAGCACTTCCAGTGCTGGGGAGAGGGGGCTGGGAATTCTTAGTCCTGTAAGGACGACTGAAAATAGGCGGGGACAACGTCAGCTTCACTGATGGGACTCACTGGAGGCTCACACCGCGCCCCCAGCGATGAATCGCTCGCGCTTTTTCAAATGTCCCTACGGGACTAACAACATATCTCTAAACCTTGACTCTCCCCTTTACTCATGCCGATCTGGGGAGATTTAGAGATAGGTTCTAAGCATCACGGGCTGTCTTAATCAATCCTCTGCAAGAGGCAGCTCGATACTATCTCAGCGATTTATCGCCGGCAGTAATGGAGCGATATATGGAAAGCCCCAAAATAATCGGCAAACAGATCCTGTGTCCTTTCTGCAAAGAACATACGCGATTACTCAAAGTCGCGGATGCAGCAGGGTTTTTGGGTGTGAGCCGCAGGACGATCTACTACTACATTGAAGAAGGGAAAGTATACACGGTCAAGACCCCCGGTGGCAGATATCGTGTATGCGCTGGCTGCTTACTGAAGCGATGCTGGTGACGGCAGAAAAAAATATCGCTAGCTGAAAGTAACTACTCGGTGGGGGCAGTGCTTAGCTCCGCTAGGAGCGACCTATCTGTAGAATTGAGAGATAAAGACTCATCTAGCTGCGGCATTGAGCGACCCGCTTGGCATTGATTTATAGGCTGCTCAATGCCGCAGCTAAGCGGGTTCCATTCACTTCCTATAGATAAGTCGCCGCTGCCGGGGCTGAGTAGTTACAACTGAAAAAAGTGTGAAGTATTAGAAAGTTAGGTGTTGATTTGACTCGAGCTGCAGGTGAATTTAGGGGGTACAGTTAAGGATATTCAATTGGGGGAATATTCAATGTTTATCAAAAGCCCTTGGCAATACGCAATAGCATCTTTGTAAAGTCAACCAACTACAGGAATGACCAGATACTGAGGAGTTCCAAGGCTGATGGAGGCTCAACATATGGACACCCAAAAGGAGAGGGCTATGAAAATTGGAAGACGATCTTTTGCCAAAGTACTGTGCACATGCGCTCCATTGCTGGTATTACCAGAAGTGCCGACTCTATTCTCAACAGGTCATCTGCTCTGCGGACCCGGACTACCGCCGACGTGGCAAACCACATCGGAATGGGTAGAGGGTTGCAATGCGATCTATGATGAATGCATAGAGAAAGGCAACCCTCAAACATGGTGTCTGGTCCAGTGGAGTTTTTGCATGATGGCTTGCGCATGCGAATTAGTAGAGTAAGACAAGATATGATAGCATTTCTAACAACTACCGATGAGACAGGATGTCTGTTTAAACGATAGGATGTAGTTATGGATACAAATGTTCAAACTCTCTGTAAGCAAGTGATTGAGGCTTACGGTGGATTGGGTATGCTTCAGCGTCGAAGGAATCGTCTTATAATTGACGAATTAAACCTGATTACGCCTCCCTTCCGACGGCGCTCAAACAACCAAAGACCGAACGGCTTGCCAGCTTCGGCAGGCGAGGCTGAGCGGATACCATTTATTCCAATCACCCGGAAGGTCTATATAAACACTCGCGAAAGAGACAGTATACAACTGCGAGTTGATATGTTATCGGAATATGGACAGATGGTGTTATTAATCACTGAGGGCGGCGGCTCGCAAACAATCAGATACAGCCCTGACACAAAACAGTTTCTTATTAATACCGGGATGGCAGATCATGCCCACGACCGTACTGAGCCTTTGCCCCAGACGTTAGTTGTTGGCAACCTAGACACTTATGTACAAGCAACTCCACTAGAGTTCTTAATGGATTATAAAAACCGAAATGCTAAGTACAAAGGCATCGTGAGGGCATCTATTGGAATGCTCGAAATCGGAAAGAGAGACTGCCACGTTCTTGAATTCAGTGGGCCGGAAGGACGCGGTCTATATGAGCTTGAAATCGACGTCGATACCAAGCTTTGCTTCAAGATGCGATCTGGGACCACTGAGTTGATGTATTTAGATCATCGCCAAATTGATGGAATAATGGTTGCCCACATAGGGAAGGCTGTGCTCGGCGGCAAGGTAATAAGTACAAGTAAATTGCAAAGAATAGAATTTAATAGAGAATTTCCGCCGGAAACGTTTACTAAGTGCTTCGTTTCATAAATACGTGTGGGGTTAGGCAGCGCGTTTCAATCGCTCCCAATCCTGCAATCGCTCGTACCAATCTTCAAGGTCTTTTGTCGTGAATTGCCAATGAAAGGGTTCGGCCAATT